>Ga0115012_10002151_pt1 | contig 11481 bp, 31 predicted proteins | sample TroAtlMetagenome_FD_88706 | JGI IMG/M metagenome (GOLD analysis project Ga0115012, IMG submission 88706) | Marine eukaryotic phytoplankton communities from Atlantic Ocean - Tropical Atlantic ANT10 Metagenome | ecosystem: Environmental > Aquatic > Marine > Oceanic | place: Tropical Atlantic...
ACTGTACGTGATCAGAAACGAGTTGATAATACTCATAGAAAGATTCACACTGATGAGTACATGCAAGCAGGATGGAATGATTGCCCACCTGGTGCTCATCCTTATGTAAGAGGTTCACGTCACAACAAAATTGGAATGTGGATTATGTGGACATACTATGTGATTATTATATTAATGGTCACTCGTCTTGTATGGGTATTGAATACATGAAGAATACCATATTATATGGTGACTGTCGTGAAACATTGAAGCAATTCGATGTTAAAGCACGTACATGTGTAACATCTCCACCTTACTATGGTCTTAGAGACTATGGTGGTGAAGACAATCAGATAGGACAAGAACAATCACCTGAAGAATACATTCAACAATTAGTAGAAGTATTCAGAGAGGTACGTGATGTCCTGACTGATGATGGTACACTGTGGTTGAATATTGGTGATAGTTATTATAACTATAGACCAGGTAAAGGTCAAGGATTAGTTAAACAAACTGTGTCCAACACTAAACAAGATTTACCAGACAAATGTGCAAGACGTGGTAACAAACTACAAGGATTGAAAGAGAAGGATCTCATTGGTATTCCATGGATGTTAGCATTTGCATTACGTGCTGATGGATGGTATCTCAGACAGGATATAATATGGCATAAACCTAATCCAATGCCTGAGAGTGTACGTGATCGATGTACTAAGTCACATGAGTACATATTTTTATTGAGTAAGTCTCGCAAGTATTATTATAACAATGAAGCTATTAAAGAACCTGCTAAAGATTGGGGTACGAGAAATAGGACAAACGGTAAGTATCACAATAAAGGGACAGGGTTGCAGCCACACTCTGGTCTTTCAAAATCTTATCCCACAAAGAATAAGCGTAGTGTGTGGTCGGTGACCAATAAACCTTATAAAGGTGCTCACTTCGCAGTATATCCACCTGATCTCATTGAACCATGCATTCTAGCAGGTTCGGAGGAGGGTGATATAGTACTAGATCCATTCATGGGGTCAGGCACTACTGCTATGGTTGCCAAGAAACTAAGTAGAGCATATATTGGGTGTGAATTGCATGAGGACTATGCCAGTTTACAAACTGACCGTATTTCCACCATTCCTACCAAACTTCCATTATACTAAGTACATCAATCAAACAGGTCTATGTCCTCAATCGATTTTCTATCCGAGTGGTACACCAATTGGTTAACAGAACAGGGTCTGCCACTTGACAGTGCTGATGATCTGCTGTATAGTAATGCAGTGTTAACCGATTCACAAACTCATTTCCTACGTAACTTCATTGAGTTATGGGACACAGTTCAAAACGCATAATGAAACTTTCTTTACCAGTCTACTTCACTAGAGAGGAGTATGATCTGATTGTTAATTCTATCTCTAACTCAGACTATCATGAATCTGAAGTCGAATTCAAGATAGCAACAACTGTTATCGACAAACTAACAACCCTATCGGAGTCTTACAATGGTTGATCAATTAATTGCAGACCTCAAGTTTTGTATTGAGGAACTGGGATGCAATGATGATCAAATTGCTGAACTAATCACAGTTAGTGATGACATGGGCATCTCAGTAGAGTATTTTTGGGAAGAGTTTATCGTAACTGAAAGTACTAGCGTACATCAAGATGAGTACCTTAGTATTGAAGAATTTGAAGAACTATGCACAGAGGAGGTGGAAGAATGAAGGTTAATAGGTATACTAGAGCACCCAAAGAGGGTAAGTATATTATCTGTCCACACTGTGAAGGTGCTCTAAGGGTGTATAACTTTGCATGGAGTAGTCTGCACTGTTTATACTGTAAAAGACCATCAGACAAGCATACATGGGAGGTATGGGCATCATGAACGTATTAGATTGGTTATACCGAGCAATCATGAATATTGGTGTCGGTACACATAAAGGTGATGACATTGATTTGGGTGTGTACAAACGTACTGCTAATCCAAATGCAACCAATAGTGAACTAGATGCTAAGGTTATCATACACCATAGTGAGGATAACAATGGCAATTTATAATAATATACAGATCACAATTGATCTCAATGAACTAGTAGAGACTAGAGGTGAATTCTTATTCAAGGACTCTGAAGATTCAGGCATGAGTGAGAATCAAATACAATACATTGCTGAACGATTACGTACTACATTAACATGGGATTCAATATATCACATGGTTGATACTAGTATCCTTGAGTTCTATGACTGCCACGAGCATCCTGAGATATGGGATCCTCATTATGGTGAGATTCAACCTGAACCAGGTAGGGAGGCAGAATTGGTAGCACAAGAGAAGGCACGTAAGCAGTTCAAGAAAGAATTTAAAATGGTTACCATTGAGAATAGTGCATGGTCATTGGATGTGCCAGTAAGAAGGGACAGATTACAAAGTGGCACAGAGGATGATGCAGAGGATGAGAAAAATGGTATTATATAGGAGTGGAGGCAAGGGTCTCGTTCACTAATCGAGTTTAAATCGAACCTCTCCACACTTCATTCATCAATCAACAGGCAAATGACTCTTTCTGAACTCGTGGACGAAACAAATGATGAACAGTCAGTAGCGTCCTATGTCCAAGATCTTAGAAAAGCACTTAGAACCAATTTCTATCGCAAGTATCCATCATCTGATCGTTCATTTGATTTTAGAGCAATAGAAGGTCGCAAGTACATCAAATTAGTACAGACCGAAGAAGGCAGAGACAGTAGTGTTCATGCTTTCATTGATAAGAAGACTGGTGAAGTATACAAACCAGCAGGTTGGAAGTCACCAGCAAAGCACGTAAGATATAATTTATTAGATGAACGCTCAAGAACTGATTGCTTACATTCAGCAGATTGGGCAGGTGGTTATCTCTACTTGAGATAATCACTGGGCATCAGATAATAAGGGGAATCTAGACCGACTTAGAAGCGGTCACATGATCGATTCCTTAATATTACTACCTTAACTGTGTAAGTCCCATGCTACAGCTCCATTGTACACCTTAACTTACTTTATTATCATGGCTTTTAATTCAACAGTTGCACTATTCAATCTACTTGAAGATGCACAGACCGCAGAAGAACTTCTTGCTGTTATCGATTCATGGATTCAGGAGAGTTGACAGTATAGCACATTGATGCTATGATTGAGTATGTGGAGTGCCATGTTTCCACCGTCGTTGGCACTCCACGCTGTTGGGAGGATATAATTAGTATTACAAGTAAACTTTACTATCTCTCATTACAATGAAGAAGAACATCTTCCACGAGTACATTCAGGAATTTATTGATTTCCGCTTTGAATTGATTGGAGGAGACACAGTGCTCCGCCCCATACCCAAAGAGACACTCGACGATGATGGTGTAAAGAAGTATTGGAGACTATTTTCTAGATATCCCAATGACTTTGCAGCATCCGTAGTCAAGAGTTTACCACCTGATGTGGAGTTTATTTCATACAATCACCTGAGTAATACCCTTGAATTGAAAGCAAAATGAGTGGAAAAGCAGACGATAGCGATGTACAAGTCCGTATGTCCGCGCAACGTGATGAGATCTATGACCACGTGGTAAACCGCATGGTCACTCTGTTTGCGGAGGAAAAGTATGATTCTGCCCTTGCAATAGGGGATGAATTCTTTGAATGGTTGGATGAAACTCTTATAGATAACGAGCAGACATTCTTCTACGACGAGGATGAACTCAAAGAATTATACAAGTCCGTCAGGTACGAATGACATGAGGGACGATCTAAAAAACTTAATACTGGACTACATCGCAGCAAAGAACAAGGGTGAAGAACCAAAGGCAGAGCAACTATTAGCAGAGATCAATTTACTTAGAATGAGACAGGAGAAGTGATGCCACGCACTCAAAAGAGTCTGGATGCGAATTTAAAAAAACTGAATACTCCATCAAAGAGGAGAATCAAACCATTTGAGTTGGATGCAACTAATCCTGCAATCATCTCAACCCATCCTGATGCTCCTAAATGTCCTGCATCACGTAAGAAGGAGTTATTCCCTTGTGAATCATTCCCAATACGATTTCAGGACATACGTAAGAAACCACAATTGAATCTGGCATGGTTTAAAGATTACTATGATGCAGTCAAGTGGATTCAACGCAACAATCTTAAACCCCAACATTATAGACTCTTAAGGAGGAGTGACAAGTGAATGTATTATTGCCACTAATTTGTATCGCATTGATATCTCTTGTAATAGTATATTCTATTATTCAAAGGTACAATCCACATTAGCATGAAAAAAGACCCCTTTCGGGGTCTGATGTGACACTTACTAGTTTGGATTCATAATAGAATCTCCTTACATATTCGTTTTTCTGGTTTATCTCGTGCAGAGATCATACAAGCATAATAGTCATTGAGTTTGATGTTTTCATCTGTCTTTGATTGTGAATGATTCCATTCTGCCAATTGATTCTGTGATACGAGATTGTGCATGTTTCTTGCCTTAGAATTGAACAACATAACAAAGGATATCTGTTACATAAACTAATTTAATTCTACCACTATTTATGGTTAAATACACACAATAGAGGAAGAATATTCATCTATTTTAACTATGCATTTATACCCATGACTAAGAACACGCAACAAGCACAAAGAGATTGTAATGATGAATTCTTTGAGTGCCAGTCCGAATGTGATATAAATGATCAAGAATGCAATGATGAATGTGTGACTGATCTTACTAACTGTGACCTAGACCCTGATGGTGGTATATTTGATGATTACCAATCAAGGCATCAATCAACACCAGACTTCGAGGAGAGTGCTAGAGAGGTAGTAGAAAAGAATGCTCCCACCAAGACGAAGGACGTAACCAATCAACCAGAAGAATGGGATAAGTTCTGGAATGAATCTAAGTTAGATCAAAAGGATATCATCAGTGAGATAACATCACTAGCACAACTGATTGACAATGCCCAAGTAACACAGTACGAAACGTTAGATCATTCAGGACGCACAAGTAAAAAACTAACAATAGAATATGAGATTAACCATAAAGGATCATCTTAAATATCTAAAGCAATTAAAGTATGATCTGAAACATGATCGTAAAACACCATTAAGAAAGAAAGACAAAAATGATATTCCTAATAGGATACATCGTAATGGTTCTAAATGAAGGATTTGTTATGTTACGCCATGTATCACCACTAGCAAAAGAAACAAGAGATAAGTTAATAGAACGATTAGGTGATAATTGGAAGAGAATCCATTCAGTATTAGATTATACATGGATAGTACTAATCATAATAGGATTGATACGTGATGTAGGACATAGAGCATTAGATGTGTGGTTACTTAGTATATTTTGGGGTGCTGCACTGTGTCTAATCTATGTGCCTAAGTGGTTATCAGAGAGGTACTCGGAATAGTTGAGAATACTTCTCAGGATACTATCCTTGAGTAACCTTCCGTCCCTTGCAATAACAGGGGTTTTCCACAAGTTATTGAGAACCTGTGGATAACTTTAGAAATGGTTAATTAAATATACCTAGTGTGCTCTGATGATGCTGTCTTAGGCTACCAGTTAACGAACTGTCTGTCAAGACCCTGAAACACTCTGTAACACGTGCAGACACATTAAAAACTGTCACAAGCACTCCCAAATCCCTTCGAGTCATGCTATAATAAAGGCAAGATCACAGAAAACGCAGAAAAACGCTTTTCTTAGTTTTTCAAAAGATTAAAAAAGTTGTTTTTTTGTCTTTTTGAGTTTTTTGGGGTTTTAAATAACGTACTTTATCACAAAATGGTGAAAATCACAGGATTATTTGACGAATTAAACTCAAGTGCGTGTAAAAGCGTACAATTAGCTGATAATAGTGTTATAATCACTTACAACAGCAATAAAAGTAAAGAATATGAGTTTAAAGCAACAGATATAGATGAATTTACAGATTTGTTTGTTAAATGTATAGCAAACCAAGAATCAATAGGTAAACTACTACATTCACAGATTAAATCTGCAAATCTAGTTGAAAATAAATAACCATACGTCCTTTACTCAAACCAATGACACGTCCTACTAAGTTCGACACTAGTAAGTACAATGAAATCGATGAAGACTTTGAAGACTATGGGTATAACATTAAAAATGTGAAAAGATCACACAAAAAGAAGATAACACGGTTTAAGGACGAAAAGTTGTATGAGTATGACAGTTAAATAAGTGGACCTTTTTGTTAACACGTGTAACAAAAGGGATTTGCAGGGACTGCGAAGGATTATAATAAGAGAGGTCGCGCATCAGTGGCAAGAGATTTTGAAACCAGTTGAGAAACTGTCCACTATTCTCCCCACTGATGCCGATCTCATCCTATACTAACAGAGTACTCAAGGAAATCCTTCCCATGACAGTTACCCTCACCCTGACCATCGAAGAAGCGACAGCATACGTTGAAGCACTCGACAGGGCAACCGACAATCCTTTTATCCAAGACGATGATGATTGTGCTCCTCTCTACACCTTGCTAGGCAAGTTGGAAGCAGTAGCAAACCCTCTAGAGATAGAGGGTTAATCTTTCTCCACAACCCTGTGGAAAACTACAAACAATCATTTATTATCATGAGAAAAATCGAACGTCAAATGCAGTCTGCTATTCGCAACCGCACAAACTGGTCCAAAGCAAACACCTCAGTTGAGGTTGACACTGTGGGCGACACAACTGTTAGATTACATGGTAACAGAATCGCGACAATCTACAATAATGGTGATATACAATTGTCATCATGTGGTTGGGAGACTGTTACAACCAAATCAAGATTGAATGCTATTCTTGATACATTCCTTTCCGGGATTGGCATTTATCAAAAAGATTTTGTTTGGTACATTGGCAAAGATACATTCTTTGACGGTTATGTAATTCACAGGTAATTAAGTTTTTTAAGAAACTCACTTTTTCATTAAAGTGAGTTTTTTTGTTTTTAAGATTAAATTAACTATTATAACCGTATACGTGTTATAATTAATAATAACAATTTGGAGATTAACTCTTATGACCACTTCAAACAGTAATCTAAATGAGTTCTTTAATAGAGAATTAGAAGATCAAAAGAAAGAGTTAATTAACCAATATGGAGAGAAGGTAGGTAGTCAACATTGGAATGGAGAGGATTACTATGATGGTGAATATACTAATCCACCATCCCACCGTTAAGGTGATTTAGTGGACACTTTGCAAACTGTCCACTTTTTCCACAACCCTGTGGATAAATGGAGTATAATTTCAAAATGAAATACAAATTCACTTGCACGTTTGACGTACCCGACTGTGACGATCTTCAACTGTCACACATACCAGAGGAGATCCTTGCTTACTTGGACAGTTATGAAAATGGCATAACCATTGACTACAACTGGCAAGACGTAGTTATCCACAACCCTGTGGAAAACTCCTATTCATTAGAGGTCGGCGAAACTTTGAGTTTTCCAGTACATAAGAAATCCGGCTGACCCGTTGTGCCAATCGGCAGACTGTCCACTTTTCCATACGTGTGGGCAGGTCATGCCCTATAATGAATTCATGTTCAACAAAACTTTTATGTACGAAATCCAATGTCCTTACGCACCCGAAGAAAATGAGGTCACAATGGACATTGATCGAGCGATGGGCATCTGTTTTGACCTCGCCGAAGAATTTGGTTACGCTTGCGTTCGTGACGCATTTGGAAACCTTTACGGGGATTACGGCAATGTGATCCAAGCGGTTGAGGATGGAGTCATTTGACTCTATCCTTTTTTTATGGAATCCGGCTGACTTCGTGTGCCAGTTGACAAACTGAACTTTTTTACAACAAACTCGTTACATTTGATATCTTGTCAACCCCTTGCCATGTATAATTAAGGAGTCAACACGTTTTTCACGTATGCCAACCGCAACCGTTTCCAAGTCACCTGCTGTAAAACCTGCACGTAAGACAAGGACTCGCAAAGCAACTGCTAAGACCACAGTCAAAAAGGTCACACCAGTTAAGGTCGAAGTCAAGGCAGTCGCCAAGACCACACCGATCAGGACACTCAAAAGCGTTAAGCGTCCTAGCACTGGTAAACTCATCTCACCACAACGCTATTGGTCAGACATCCAGACCAGGTGGGCAATTCACGAGTACGAAATCACAATGCTCGTATCTGACTTGAAAAAAGGATTCAACTTGGTTCAACCCTACCACACTGAGATCGTAAAAAGGGTTAAGGCAGTCAATCTCTAAACTGTCACACAACCGCCCTTCGAGGCGGTTTTTTTGTGTATAATGAAAGAGTACCAAAGCAATTGCATTCAATGAACGGTTGGAAAAATTGGGAGACTTGGAACGTTGCCCTTTGGATCAATAATGATCAATCCCTTTACAACCTTGCCCTTGAGTGTTGTGGTTTCACTGAGTTCAAGAACGTAATCAAGAACGATTGCGGATTTCTTACAACCAATGATGGCGCAGCATGGGACGACGCTGACTACAGCGAAATTCAAAGCATGATGAATGAAATGAAAGCAGGAACCGATCTCAGGTATTGGGGCATGTTTTAAACCAATTCACAAACTGGCACACGAGCACCCCACAGGGTGCTTTTTTCATGTATATTAGAAGGGTAGAGAAGATCTCGCAAGCGTTCATTCGCTAAACGCCAATTCATCTCTACACTCAAACATTGAATTGATTTTATGAGTTGCCTTGCTAACGAGTCCATCCTTGAAACACTCTATGACGAGGTAATGGACGAACTGCTAGGACGTTTCACAAATCTAAGTGAGGACGAACTGGCAGACAAAGCGGCGAAGATTGCTCACAAGCGATTTGCCGAAATGTACTAAGAGAGGTCACCCTCTCTTTTTTTTGTCCACTTGCACAACTGTCACATGAACATGATCATGCTCGCCGCCTTCGTGGTATTATTAGTAGGTACACAAGTTTTTTCTATGATCCGCCTTGAACTCACAATGGGACGTGACATCCCAAACGAGGGACACGTTACTGATTTTATGATGGATGATTTCATTCGCTTAAACATCATGCCCCTTTTCGAGTATGGCACATTCATTGACGGGTTTGGCATTTGGAAAGGTGTTCGTGAAGAGTGCAAGATTTTTTATCTTGACTGCATGGACAGCGAGGTTGATGAAATGCTTTTGAATATGAATTGCTGTGCAGCGGCATACAAAAAAGCATTCCGTCAAGATAGCGTGATGGTTTCACAAGTTCAAACCCAAACTGCCTTTACATGACATCCTACACCATGCCATACCTTCCTAAGTTGGAGAGTATGGCAGTGTACAAACTGGCACTATCTTTATTGAAACGTGCCGCCCATGCCCTATACTTAAATCAGTTCAAACCCAAGCATGAAAAACTCAACCGTGATTCGCTACTGGATGCCAACCGAACAAAACCATCCAAGGAAGGTTTCATTCGCAACATTCTCTCAGGCAAATGAGATGCTAGCATTTTATCGGGAAGCAGGGTTCAGATGCGAATTGCTCGCCCCATCCTGCATTTGATTCATGAGATTATTTCTCGCTAGCGTCATCATCTTGATTGGGGTCAACGTTGGAATGAAATCCATTGAAAAGGTTGACCGCATTCAAGAGGCAAAGATGGCAGAGATTTGCAAGGTTGACCCCACCCTATGCCAATCGACAAACTGACACAGGCAACCCCCGTAAGGGGGTTTTTTATGTGTATAATAAAAGCATGAACAAAACAAACGACTCCATGTTCAATTCTGACCTTCGCCCAATGTTTGACGGTTGCGTTCTAATGAATGAGGCAGCGACCAAAGACAAAGCGGTGATGGCAGCATTGACAAAATTAGCAGAGGACGATTTCATTTTCAGATCACATCCCTCTGGCACTTGGAACATTTCGGATCGCCATTAAGGCGACCCGATTTTTTTTGTTCAGTTCATAAAGCATTTTTCACATGGCACACGCAACCCCAACTCCTTACTTCCAAGATCTTCAATCTGCTGATTGGGATTTTGGCACGACCTGTAAACCTGCCCGTCCTCAACCTTCGCATGTAGGGGCAAATTCAGAGGGCGGAATTTATTTTCTATCCAGTCGTTCGGATGTGGTGACGGCAGATGATTCACAATACGTCGCTGTCAAGATTGGATTATTCAACGGCGGCGAACAGGAAGCAACCGACACCATCAACAAACAATCCACCCCAAACTCAGGGGATATGTTTTGGATGCACCTGCTACCCGTATCTAAGAATTATGGCGTGGGCAGAGTCGAAGCATTTTTCCATGATACGCTAAGGAAGGCAGGATATTCAACCTTAGCATATGTCGATCCTGATACGGGTCTTGCCTGGAATCGGAATGTCCCTGAGAGATACAGAGGATATTATTCCAAGATGATGGGCGGCAAAGAATGGTTCATCATTACACGTAACATGCTACGCAAATATTATGTTGCTGCCATGAAGCGTTTCCCATTCAAGGGGGCAATCCAATCAGACGAATCATATACCTGGTTGGGCAAGTCATCTTGCTATGATGCATTGAAATTCAAGTTCAATTCAGATGGAATGCCCATTGCAGACATGGAAGGTCGTAAGAAGAAATTCCAAGCACAAAAACTATTATTGTCTTGGACATATCGCACTTTGACGGGACATGCTCCTAGCGGATGCTGTTCTTTGGATGTACACGTCAAAGGCAGACACATATTATAGCACGGGACAGTAATAAGGGGTTAATGCCCCCGCCCCCGTCGCGCCAAGCGAAAATCCAAAAGAGCTAACCTACAAAAGTATCCCAACGACAGATAAATAAATTTGAAAATAAAATTTCAAAACCCTCAAATCGAAAAAAAATTCCGCGGTAAAAAATGACTGAAAAACCCGACCTAAACTATAATGACATTCTGAATGACTTTGATAGCTTCTGTGACGAATTCGAGAGTCGCGCCGCAAACGCCTTCTTACGTGGAGATCAAAATAATGGAAGAGTTACAAACAAATCAGAAGAAATTGGAACACGCCCTCCTGATGCTGTCAGAGAGATTGCAGAGCCTGGACCATCGAATATCCCAGCTCGAGCAGCCATCGTTAATGTACCGACGACCCACGTCGAATGATTACGAATCACTCTCAGATACTTTAGATTACTTGCATAATAATGTCGAGGGATTGAAAACAGACTTAGTAAAATTCGGACAGAGGATAAGATAACATGGGATTACATATAGTACATGCTGGTTGTACAGACAGTCCAACACAGGATCCGAATTGTTTCTGGGTTGGTATGCCACTCGGAGGAACTCCTGCGCCAAACCCTGTTGAAGGTAAGGCAATATACATGGAGGGGGAATTAGTGCAAGGGTATAACAATTCTGCTCAGATTGCTCCCGTTATCGGTGCTATGAGAAATATTGTTGCATGTACCCCGACATCTCGTATAATAAAAAATACCGATCTGAGGTGTCAGAAGGTAAAGTTTCAT
>Ga0115012_10002152_pt1 | contig 11481 bp, 26 predicted proteins | sample TroAtlMetagenome_FD_88706 | JGI IMG/M metagenome (GOLD analysis project Ga0115012, IMG submission 88706) | Marine eukaryotic phytoplankton communities from Atlantic Ocean - Tropical Atlantic ANT10 Metagenome | ecosystem: Environmental > Aquatic > Marine > Oceanic | place: Tropical Atlantic...
ATACCATTACCATAGGTGTTAGTCATATAAGGACCTTGTAAAACCTGTATTGCCTGATTGGTCACCGACCCACTGGAGTTGGCCACTGGGTTGGCAGTAGCACTGACACCACCTACTTCATTGGCATAGATGGGAGCACTAAATATATTTAATGCAACTAGTAAATACCTTACTGACTGAACGTGGAAACCGTGTCTGTGACTGAGGTTACCTCGGTTGTCCTTTGTATTATGGTCTGAGATTTCAATCCTGGTTGACTGAGTGTCGTTGTCAGTTGCCAAGGTTTGCTTGAATCTGTTACAGAGAAGTTCGGCATATTTGTAGCATCTAGGCTTGTCCACGTAGAATTAATTCCATTTACTGCTTGGGTCGTGCTTGTAGCAGGAGGCACCAAGCTATTGCTATCTGTTTTTATATTATTACCTGTAACTGTATATTGCCAGCCCGTCTGATATTCGATCACATTTATGGTTTCCGTTACTGTACTGGATGTCTCAGTGTGGCTGGTAAGACTACCACTCTGAAAGTTGGGGACCACTGGTACGCCTTCTACAGGTGCATTCAGTGATCCTAATACGACCACAGGTATCACACTTTTTAGGATCTTGATTATCTTCTTGTTCTTTAACAGAGAAAGCATGATTTCTTAACTTCATTTGATTGAAATTTCACTAGTGAATTGACCAACAGCACTGGTACCTGCTCCCCCTCCAGTTAATGTAATGGCTCCGGCAGTTGTGATTGTTCCTGCAAGGGAACCTGCTGATCCTGCTGCAGTAGAAGTTTGATTACTGAAGTTACCTACTGCTCCGACACTAGGAGCACTTGTAGAAACCGCATCTCCTTGAGTAAAGGATTGTGTGAATGAGAAGCTGTTGCCAGCTGTTTTCTGTGTAACTTCTAGAGCTGGTATTGAACCTACTCCACTTGCTACAGTTAGTCCACCAATGCCATCTGAGACCGCACTACCACCACTTGGTGTGTATGTTGTGTCCACCCCAGATCCACTTATTGAATAGGTTGTACCAATTCGCTCGACTTGTGTTGCTGCAGCATTAACCTGGAGTTGTAGGCTGCTAGATAGCTTCGAAGTAATATCTGCTCTGACTGGGGCTGAAAACAACAGAAGAAAAGGTATAATCTTCCACATGATGCTTAAGTATAAATATTCATAAGTCTATCATCACCTTAAACAGAAATTCTGTATCAAAAATTGATACCTGTAGACTATTTTTATATATATAAATTCAGATATGTCTTGTACAAAAGATCACAAAGAAGGAGAAGATCCGAAGAAGAAAGGACCATTCGGTAAACTTAAAGAAAGTATTGATGATAAAGAAGATCAACTAGCTATTGTCAGTAATTTTGTCAGACTAGGTGTGTTGATTTGGAGTGGATTCATCCTCACTCTTAACTACATTACGATTCCAGGTTGGGAACAAAGTAAGATTGATCCAACTTTTATCGCCAGTGTCTTTACGGGAACCCTTAGCACCTATGGTGTAGAGGCTGCCAAGAAAAGAGGTAAGAATAAAGATGGAGATAACTCATCATCAATTCCAACTCAGACAATCAGAATAGAACAGGCACCAATAAAGATTGTTACTAGTGATAAATAGTATTACTATTCGTTTAACTACTTCTCATTATGGAAAATTTAATTGCAGATTTAAAAAAACAACTGATTGATCAACGAACTGAACTTGGTACAAACATTAAAAACAGTGAAGAGATCCTGATACGTACAAAGGAAGGATTTCTTAAAGTAGAAGGTGCTCTTGAAATTATTAATGTCATTGAGACTAGGCTTGCAGAGCAGACTAAAGAAGTTGTTGAGGAGATTGTAGGTACCAGCTAATGACTGATGAATTCACAAAAGGACGTTACAAGGCTTTGGAGTTAGTTTCTCAGTATCTTAAATGTCCTTCTCGTGAACTAATTCTTGAGTCAATTTATTCTGATATAAAACAGGAAGATCTTCGTTGGGTGACTGAAAGATTTCATTATTACACCCTCAGATTGTTAGAAGATGTTGAAGAAAAAATTAAACATCCTAGAGAATCCAGTAATAACTAGATGAGGAAAATGTATGCACATTACGGTTGACCTAATGAAGCATGAGTGCCCATGTTCCATACGGAAAATGAACTATTACAAAACCTTGTTGTTACGAGTCCAAAAAATGCGAGAAAGAAGTTTAGAGAAAGTATTTTTGAGTCATGGGGATGGAAATGTATGTACTGTGATATTGGACTTACCAAACAGACTGCAACTATCGATCATATAAAACCGAAGTTCAAAGGTGGTCATTCAACAAGAAGTAATATGGGTGCCTGTTGTAGCAAATGTAATTCAAATAAAGGATCACAATTAGTATTTGAATATTTTGATGAGTATCATCCATGTTATTCAGAGGAAAAGGCAAGTAAAATAAAGAGATGGACAGACCAACATTTTGTATTGTGGTCTTTAACACCTGAATAAATTAATGGAAGACTTCAGAAAAAGACAACTTAATGACAGACCTGCTGCATTAGAAGCTAAATATGATCCAGAAGAAGAAGCTAAACAAGCTGAAGCTTCTGCTTTTTTAGGAGGTAAAGTTGAAAAGGTTCTTGAAGATTTGAGAAAAGGCAGAACTCTTGAGGCAGGAGAAAGAGCTATGCAAGGAGCTTCTGATCTTTCAATTAATTCTCCAGAGAGGGTTAGTAATTATATATAATGGCTAGTTGCTAAAAGCAAATTTCACGATAGTTTAGTTTCATGCAATGTTACTACTGCAAATCTGAATTAATCGAAAAAGGTTCTAATCGTCTTGATAATGACGATGAATATCGGGATACTTTTGATTTAGTTACTTATTTAGACTGTCCCAGATGTGGAGCTACAGTAGAAACTTATAGAAGACCGATACATGTTGTTTCTAAATTGCACACCAAGAGGGAAGCAGCATGAACTGTTGGCATTGTCAGACTGAACTTATCTGGGGTGGAGATCATGATTTAGATGGAGAAGATTTTCCGATAGCATCTCAAGAATATAGTATGGTTACAAATTTATCCTGTCCTAAATGTAATTCTTTTGTAGAAGTATATTTACCAAGTTATCATTTTGAAGAGAAGAAAGAACCTATAGACACTGCTCCATGTTCTGTTGAAGAAGGTTACAATGATTGTGATATTTAAATAAGAGACCAGGCTCTATACCATTTAGTGAGAATATATTTCTTACCTTTCGTAGGAGGTAATGCTTCATGCATAGTTTTAAAGTTCGGCCATCCAAAACTATAAAGATTATTCCAGAAGACAGCTAATCCAGGTTCAGGTTTTATTTTCAGGTCAAGAAATTTAAAATAGGTCTCCCCTCCTTCTTCAACATCATTCAGATAGATCATGAATGTCCATGTCCTCTGACCCATCCATTCACAGTAAGTTTTGTATTCAGCAGACAGAGGATGATAGTAATCCCAGTGACTTTTATAGAACTCACCTTCTTCATACTTCTGACCCTGTATAGATTCTCCCAGGAAAGGATCTAGATTCATATAGTTGCCTATATTTATAGTCAGATCAGCTCCTAATTTTGTTAGATGTGGACTGAAATTACAAGTCATAGATGTCCTGTAAGGTGAGATCATCACTCTATCTTCTTCATTTGATACTGCTGAAGGATGTAATTCAGTATCCATATATTCAATAGCTTTATCACATTCTTCCTGACTTAAAAAATTCTTCTGTAGATATATCTGAGTGAAGGGATACTTCAGTTTCTCTGCTGTCTCAGGTATCTTTAAGTCATAAAATTTTTTATAATTTATAAATTTAGGTTTCTTTTTAAAGTTATGTATCTCCATTAGTTCTTTTATCTCACTTTCACCACAATCAAAATATTCTTCCATATGTCTTTCAATCTGTGGTTTACTTGCACCACTAATAGCTGAGATTAGAAATTCCTGTTTTGCAGCTTCAGTAATCATAGAGTCTAGAATGTTAGTAACTTCAAGGATGTTTGAGTGGAACCTTTTGTCTTTACCTTTATTATCATCTTTTATTCGATAAATGCCAGTAGCTCATACATGTTAAATCAGGAAACGGAGAGAAGTAATAATAAATTCCATTCTTTATTATCAAGAAGAAGTAAAGTTTACGAAGACTGACAAGTATGGCAACCACGTTTTCTGCTGTTAGGATGAGAAATAATGTATAACCTTCCATGATAGAACTGTCTATGAATGAACAGTTTGCTATTCATGCAACTGCTATAGCAATTAAAGAGTTTGATCGTGAAGAGCTTGAAGAAGCTTTTATCGAGATGCTACATAATAAAGCAGTCGAACGTCAGACTTTCATCTCTATTATGAAAGAACATGACATTGATGCTGAGATTACACTATCTTTTATAAATACTAATCAAGCCTCATAAGGGTTTAAAGATTAGTCAATTTAAACTGGATATATAAAAAATACATATTTCTATGGCTACTCGTACAATTTCGGGAACTTTAGACACTCTCGAACATGAGGGCTCTGAGATAACCTACAAAGGATCAACAGATGCCTGTGATCGCAGTGAGAACATTCGTGGGTTTCAGGTCAATCCAGGTGGAACAGGAGACATAATCGTAAAGATAGATAGAAGCACTGGTATAAAATCAGTTGAAATCTTTCAGGAAGATGTTTATGCAGGCTCTACTGCTCCTACTGGTTATACAGGATTCAGTGATATAGGACAAAATGGTAAAGGTAAAGGTGCCGTTGCTATGACAGTTTCTAATGCTTCTAAAAATTACCTTGTCATATTCAAGACAGATGGTTACTCTGAGGTCACCTTTGGTGGCACAGTAGATGTCCCTTAAATTAGATACATCTTATTTAAACGAACACTCTTTAAAATTAATAAAACACTACACAATGACCAGAACTCTTATGGGCTCTGGTCGTTTTGCTTCTTATAAAGACTATGGAGAATCCATATGGAGAATAGGATATGGAAGTATGGAACTGTTTGGTAAAGTTGTTTCTCATAGAACCCGTGCAACAGAAGAAGATATTGAAGAACAGTTAGGAATAGATCTAGAAATGCTATCTCATAAACTTTCAAAGATAATATTCTGGCCGATGAATGCAAAAAAGAAAGCAGCTGTTATGAGCTATGCATTCAGCATTGGTTTTATTCCTTTTAAGAATTCTCAACTGTTAGAACTTATTAACTCAGGCTGTCACAAGAAAAAACTGATAAAAGAGTGGTCTCCTTTTATTAATAAAGCCTGGTTAAATAAGTCTGATCTTGTCATAGATCAGCGTAGATCTGAACTTAATTTATTCTTGGCATCAGATAAGGAGATACCTACCTTTCTGCCTCATAAATGTAAGTTGAAATATTGTTTACTAAATATACATGAAACATATAATGGAAATGCTAACCAGATTAAAGGTATTAACTATCTAGAAAAAAAGATTCAAGAACTTGATCCATCAGGGGAAGTCTTACGTCGATTTTTCCGTTACTGGAATCAAGAGCCCGGAGGTCTGGGATCTCGGAAGAACATTTAGAATTTTGTATCCAATCTATAAGATCCATTAATTCTAATTCTTTAGGATAACCTTTCATAAATTCATCATAGTTAAGATCTAAATCCTCCATTTCCATATTGCCAAACTTTGAGTAGTATTAAATATCCGATTAGGTCTTGAATGACATCCTCGTCATTATCTAAAATACCAGTACCCTGTTTAATCCTGTTTAATTTATCATCAATCCTGACCAGGATTTGTTCTTTGGCATCAGCCTTACTAAACACTCTAATAGGATTTAATGCAGAATTCCCATAAGCCCGATTCTTGGTTAATAGAAGATCTCGAATATCGTTACAAATCTCAGCGATTAGAGATTCCGTCCGACCTCTCTCATCATCAGGAACTAAAAGATTCACGTTACCAGAACTCATTTGCAGTTGGTTTTAGTAAAATACTATCATGGCTCAAAAACTCTCACAACTCTACGATGTAGATAATAGATACAGGGAAGCAAAAGGTGTCCCTGATAACGTAGCTGGTAAAAGATTTTTAAAAGATTTTATCGCTAGGGATAAAAAACTCGGAACCGACTTTATAGGTGACTCAAGAGAAAGTGATGATAAATTTATTTTACCTGCACAGGGAGGAACTGTACCGATAGCAGCACTTGGCTTAGGCTCTCAGTTGAGTAATACTGATTCTAGAACTACATTTAGAAACGCATTCAGAGCGTCACAATCTTAACTATGCCTTTACCAGAACTAGTATCTACAACTGCACATGGTGGAACAGTCCATAAATTTTCAATTCCAGGTGGTAGAAGTACTTTTGATCGTTACCTTGCTTGCTTCTTAGGTAGTTGTAAGTTCTGTACTGATCATGGAGAAGCTTTAGATCATATATATAACTTGCAAGATAAGATGATGACGAAATGTTAATTAATTATCTTTCCGATATTCGAAAATATATCCCTGAATCTTTCTGAAGGTTCCACTGACAGACTGGGTGGTGGTAGATAAATAAAAAATCCCCATGTAAAAGGATTATCAAATCTATAGTAATCATTGCCTTTTATCAAGTTTGCTCTACTGGTTGGAATACAGATAGGGTAGTTCCACATGTCAGGAAATGCTCGCATCATTTCATGATTACAGGAGAAGAATAAGGCTTCATAGATGTTACGTAGCTTCCATTCCCTCTCTAAGCGTCTGAACCAGGCGATAGATGGGCTCATAGCACCTGCACCCCCACGTAGACTCCAACGCCAGGAGCCTCGTTTCTTGCTGTATGAGCAGCGTCCATAGGTAGGAGGGAAACAATATACCTTTCCTGTCCATGCAACCTCAGTATTTAAACCATCATCTCTCTTTGTATAAAAGTTCTTGGCATGTATGAAATCTTTATTCGCTTTCTCTGTACTGCAGGGATCTAAATCTATATCTCCAAGCAGAGCACCAATGTAGGGAAGATACTCGGCAGGAGTTATCCAGTCGTCTTCTAGATTCCATATCCTTTTCGCATTCTCAAAGTTCCTACGAAAGGTTTCATAACTTTTCTTCATATAGTCAAGTTATAATATAAACAATATTTAAACAAGATAAATGTCAGTAGGTGGCTTAGTACCTGGAATAGCAGAAAGAATCCCAGCTTATAGAGATGCAAGAGGTTATCGATTTGGATATGATACACAGGAAACTCCTTTTGAAGTAGCTAAAGAAAGAGGTTTAGGTGGTGTAATTGGTGGAGCTATAGATAATATAACTTTGGGAGCTACAGATTTTGATAAAAGAGGTGACTCTCAGAGACAGAAGGATGCAAAAGGTTTTTTAAATAAATTTATATATGGGACTCAGGGTGAGCAGGCTAGAAAAACTAAAAATGAGAAAGGATTAGGTCCTATTACATCCTTTACAGATGGTCCAGGAAGTGATTTCGGAGCTACTTTTGATGGTCCACGTCCAGATGCTTCTGAAATAGCTAAAGATGCTGATCTTAAGAAAAAATTGGAATCTAGAAGATTCGGAGACCCCCTTGTTCCAGGTCAATATCCATATATTAACTAATCTAGGAGGATATAAATGGTATTTAAAGCTTTACAGAATCGTTGGATAAGAGCAACAGAACTCGCTGATGCTGCACGTAGGACAGGTAAGAGAGGATCCACACCTGAAATAGGGGCTGGTGAATTTTTAAAAGGAGTTTTGGGACAGAAGATAGATAAAGCTGATGCAGAGGATCCAAAATTTGTAGAGAATTTAAAAGAAGAGATAAAGAAAGATGTAAAACCTGAGAATCAAGCAGTGTTTGAAAAAGATCTACAAGTGGATAAAGATAGAATACAAGCGGATAAAGATAGCCAAAGACAAGAATGGCTTGATAAAACGGCTAATAGTCCAGCTGCTAAAGCAGGTCATAGTGATGAGCGAAGATGGGAACTCCACTTAAAGAATCAGGCATGGAGAAAAGAAAGAGGAAGAAAGTATAGTCACGGTGACTTTTTAGGGACAGAAGGAACTCCTGTACCTATGACTAAGAAGAATGGTAAAGGAAAAGAACCTACATCCAAAAAAGTGGAAGAATTTTTAAATCCAACGGATATAAAAATAGGGCAGGTGTACGTAGAAGATATAGTTCCAAACGTTTAACTAATCTACTAGTCTTTCTCTAGATCAATCATCTCTTCTCGCTTGAAGTGAAATAATTTTAATCCTCTTTTATCTTCAATGATAAATAGAGCTTCTCTTTCTGGATCTACTGATTCAGCTTTGGCAATAGCTTTTCTCATTACGTCTGCAGCACCATCTATTTTTCGGCTAGATAGATCTTCCAAGGCGGTTATTAACTCCTTTGTGCTCATATAATACATACTATTTTCTGTGTTTTCTGGAGCATATACCACTACTCCAGGTCCTTCTGCATTGAAGAATTTCTCGAAGAAATCTGCCATGTCTGCACATATCCTCTCAATTACGAGAGTGAGCATCTTCTCCTCATTTTCAGTTGGATTTGTTTTGAGTAGTTTCTGTACTAGTTTCTGTTTTCGATTTGCCATGTCTAACGTATTTGAGTAGATCAGAATTTTTCAAAGTCTGAAGTAGTTTGGGTAATCCTCGATAAAGAACAACCGGCTTTCCTGCATTACCGATCTTCTTTACCAATTTACCCTCTCTATCCCTGACTTTAACCAGTTCTTCTTGACGTAGCAGATATTCTGCTACACAACGATAACGTCGTTTGGAATTGAGATCAATGTCAGGAAAACGATCACATATCGTAGCTGGTTGCATATCACTAAAAGCTATTCTTATCTGGTCAGCAAGAGATAGACCAAGAACCATGTCATTGGTTGAGGTTTCATGCTTCTCTACCATTGCCAGATAGCGTCTTAAATCTGAATTATCAAAGCTTCCTGAAGGTGGGACAAACATTTCCACCTGTTCTGCTAGTGAATCTACTAATAATTTATTATAATTTTTGACTGTGACTTTTGATATATCTAAATCCCTGAACCTGTAACTCTTGTATTTTGTAACCGGCTCTAATTTTATGGGATTATCCTTACCTTCCGTCAGCATCCAATCAATAAAATCCATGCAATAGCTATTTATGATCAAAGACTAGCGTGATTATATTTATCCCACCAGTAGCAAAATTTTTTATATTTGTTAGAGTTCAGCTATATAGGATGAACAAATTTCCATGAAAAGAGGAATCACTTGGGCTGAATTTTTACTTTTAATTATTATTGTTCCTAGTACAATTTTTGGAGCAACTAAAGGTTATGAGTATTTAGCTGATAAAATTACAATAGAAATAATATTTGAAAAATAATGGGTTCCCGTCCATCAGCTCCAACAACTTATAGACCTACTCCTACTGCACCAACTATTTATCAGTCGGTAGTACCTGAAGAGGATTATAAAAATCTGAGTAATTATATAGATGATCTAAAAGCACAGAGACAGAAGAAAAAAACAGATAGAGAAGCAATGGGCTTTGGAGGAGCACAGTTCCAAAAGCGTCTAGGTCAGTATAATCAAGCTGAACAGGATGCTTATTCAAAAGCAGCACCTAAAAAACCACTTGGTGGTAGTAGTGGATCAGCTACACCTGGATCGATTAAACCATAGCTTCTTGTCTACAACTGGCGAGCCATATATCGTAGGTCTCTTTTAATAAATCATAATCTTCTATAGGTAATATCATAACGGCTTTATCTTCCCATACCAAGCCACCTCTATCTTTCAGGTCAGTAATCATCGGTGTCCTTACACAGTAATGTTCATGTTCATCTGTAATATCATCTAGAATTCTGTCTAGATCTTTTTCAAACTGACCAAGAGTGATTACTTTCATTGAAAAATTGTATATATTTTAAGACTAACAGCACAATTTCATGCCGTCACTAGTGATCCAAAATCAATTATCGATAAAGCTTTTTCTGTTGTGAGTCCAAAGTTTGCTTGCTCATCAGCTGTTTCATTTATAAATCTCCAGTCAATACTGAATCCGGAAATAGTTATAGAGAACTCTGTCTCCTGATATCTGATATCATTTGTTATTACAAATAAATATTTACCAGGTTGTAGTAGTTGAGTTGGATAATCCCTCTGCAAAATATCATATTCTTCAACATCAACACTGGCTTCATTAACTAAATAACCCTCATCATTGACAGGTAATTCTCTTCTAAAATTAGCCTCTTCTATCTTATAGAAGGCTACTAATGTGTTCCTGTTTGTCTTTCTGGTATATGCTGTAGTACTAAAATTCTGTACAAGTTGAATTGATCTTGGGGTAAATAATTCAAACTTATAAAAAGTTGATTGCTTACGAGTAAGTCCTCCATGAGTACCTTTTATATCCCTGGAACTAAATAAAGGAGTGAAATTTCCTATGTCGATGGCATCATATAAATTATCTCCCTTCTCTGCTGGTATTGGATCAGAACCAAAGTAAGAGGTAGGACCAAAAGCAACTGGACCACTACCTCCTGTTGGATAGGATTCAACTAAACCAAGATTTACAAACCCATGATTAGTAGGAATTGTTGATAAGAATCTAGACATTCTTTTCTGCTAGTCCGGTATAGAAGCCATGCATCTGATGATCCTTAGACTCTCTACCTTCTTTTATATATAATTCTCTCATAATTTTAACACGCTCAGGATAACAGCCTTCATCTTGAAGTGTTTCTATTGAGTCATAATTGAGCTTCTCTTTTAATTTTTGCAATCCATTCCAAGCTCTCTTTTTAGATTTATATACTTTAGTAAAAGTAAGTTCACCATCTATAGATACATAACCCCACCAAGTTTTATAAGGTATCTCATGCCATGCTGTTGGACTGACTCCAGCATCTTTAGCTACTGCTTTTTTCTCTGTTGTTTCTTGCGTGGTCATAAATAGTCTTCCCTTTTCTAAGTTGTAAGTTAATTTCCCCTATCTTATTAGGGTTTTCTAACTTTACACCCATAATTCGTAGATGCAAGGGGTTACAACAAGTGTAGTCACAACCTTCTTTATGAGTAATTCTCAGTGTTCCTGTGTATCCACGAGATAACCAGAAGGCTACACGAGCTGCTGAGTGGGTTTTTGACTTATGAAAGGGGCTATTTATGTAAGCAACAGTCTGATATTTGTCTTTACGTATGGCTCCAAGCCAAGGCCAGCATTCATCTTCTCCTTTGATATCAACTTTTTGCCAGAAGCTACGGAAATAATAGAACATATCAATGTCGAAGTTCTCTATATCTATTTCACATCTACCTTTTTCTATTTCTTTCATACAATCCATACATTGATAGGCAGAACCAAAGTTACCATGATGTCCTTTCTTATTTTCGATATGCCAGAGACAGAGTTGAGATCGTAGAGCATCTCCCTCCTCTTCAATAAACTTTTCTATTTCTATATCTCTAACAGATTTAAGAATCTCGTTAGGTAGATTGGAATCAATTTC
>Ga0115012_10002153_pt1 | contig 11476 bp, 8 predicted proteins | sample TroAtlMetagenome_FD_88706 | JGI IMG/M metagenome (GOLD analysis project Ga0115012, IMG submission 88706) | Marine eukaryotic phytoplankton communities from Atlantic Ocean - Tropical Atlantic ANT10 Metagenome | ecosystem: Environmental > Aquatic > Marine > Oceanic | place: Tropical Atlantic Ocean...
CGACGCCGACGGAGACGGCTATGACTGCAGCGCCTACAGTGGCCTGGACGCGGACGACACCGACCCGACCTGCTGGACCAGCTGCCTCTCCGGCCTGACCCAGGCAGATGCACAGGCTTCCTGCGTCGACATCCTCACGGCGCACGCATCCGCACCCGACGGAACGTACTGGATCGACCCGAACGACGACGGCAACACAACCGATGCCTTCGAGGTCTACTGCGACATGACCAACGGGGGCTGGGCGCTGTGCTTCGAGCTCATCAACACCGCCTCAGAAGACCTCTCCAACAACACCTGGTTTGACGACTGTGTCGACTACACGGGCGCGAGCTGGACCGGAGACGAGGTCCGGGTGCTCCTCGAAGACGCGACGGGAACGGTTCTCTACGACGAGGCGGGGGACCACTCCGGCGACACCTGGAGCTACGACCAGCTGACCTCTACGGCCAGCTCAGGAACCCAGTACTACAGCCCGGACCACAACCGCCTGGTCACGCTCGACAGCGGAGACCAGCTCATGATCGCCGGACGCAATGCCGGAAACGGCGGCTGCGGAGGCTCCATGGGCAACGGCTACGGCATCGTCATCTACCCGAGCAGTCCGAACTACTGCTACAACCCGAAGATGTTCGTGTTTCCCTACCAACACCAGAACACGGGGTACTCCAGCATCACTCCGCGCAGCTTCTCCGGCTGGGCCGAAGACAACGAGATCTCCTTCGACAACGGCTCCTCATTCAACTCGTGTAGCAGCACACCACCGCAGCTGGGCACCTTCACGTTCTGGGTACGCTGACCCGCACGGGGCACGACGTCTCCGGACCAGCGGCTCCGGTCACCCTCCGTCGCATGCAGCCTTCAGCGCGCCGTGCAGCTGGCGGCTCAACGCACCCGCAGCCTCCTGCCCGGGGGCGGAGTGGACGTGCAGGTGGAGCCGGCCCTTCAGCCCGAAGGCCGCTACCGTGGGAATCGGCGCAAGGTCGGCTGAAGGACCGATGATCCGCAGGTCCTTGATGAGGTCCCCGAAGGCACCGATTCCCGCATCTATGCGACCGATGTTGGTCACGATCAGACCTCTGCGCAGGCCCGGTCGAAGCAGCAGACGAGACATCCACGGCACCAGCCGATGGGCCAGCGGATGGGGAAGCAGGCGGATCGGGCTCACCAGGCCAAGCAGATGGCTCAGTGCAGAGAGGCGGCTGCGGTGCATGCGGGTCTGGCCCACCACCGCCGGCAAGGCGTCGGGACCACGGGCCAACGACCGATCCAGCGCCACCGTGGCCACCCCCGACAGGTTGCCGGCCAGCAGCCTGGGCGGAGGGCCCAGGTAGCGCCGAAAGTCGACGGTATAGGCCACCCACACCGTGTCTCCGCGGACGTGGCTGGCGGCGACTCGGGCGAGCGCCGCGACGAGGGCGTCGTTGACCGTACCGCCGCTGCGTCTGGCTCGCTCCTTGAGCGCGCTTGTCGTGTCGACATCCAACACCAGATCCACCCACCCCGGGGGCCCCGTCCCCGCAAAGGCATCGTGGGCAGGCTGCGTCACCATTCGGAGCGGGTGGACAGTCTCCTTGATCACCGCGAGGGGCAGCAAAGCCTTCGCCTTCAGAGGCAGTCCGGAGATGGGCAGCATCAACGATCGACGGGCTTCAACGGGAAGCGGGGGTCGACCGGTGAGGTGCGCCCCCAAGGTCGCGGCGACCGCCATCGAGCCGGCGCCGTCGACGGCTGCATGGGTGAGAGAGATCACCAGACGACTCCCATCGGGGTGCCGAAGCAGCACGATGCGCAGCTGTCTCCCGCCTTCCGGGGTCAAGCGTCGCTCAATCCAGGCATGGGTCGCCGCCTCCACCTCAGGAACGCGCTCGATGTGTACATCTTCTTCCACCGGGTGGGACACGCCTTCCCAGCGGTCACGACGCTGACCGTGCACGTAGCGACACCCCAGCACCGGGATGTCCGCCAGGGTGCGCTCGACCGCACGAAGCAGCCGGTCGTCATCGAGGTCGTGTGCCAGATCGACCAGCGCATGATGGGTCAGGACACCCACCGCATGTGCTGCAGCGACGAGAACAACGTCTGAAGACGTCGCGGGCAGCACCACCATGCGGGACCTCCGAGGAAGCGGGCCGAGCGTTGACTCCGCTCATCCTACTGCACCGATGGTCTGCAGAGATGCCTCGGACGGTCTCGAAGCGTCTCAGTCGGTGACGCGGACCAGCTCGGTGCGCACGAGCTCGTCACCGGACCACTGCTCCACGCGCACGGTCGTACCGGTCGGCAGGGTGTGGCCCAGGCCATGGCGAAGCGAGACCGAGCCGTCCGTCGCGGGCATGCCACCGGCCAGGACCGTCTCGCTGCCATCGTTCTCCACGATCACAACCTCGACCCAGTCTACCGAGTCCTGCACACCGGCCACGGTGGTCGACGTGGCACCCACCGAGGTCTGGAGGTTGCCCAGCATGCAGGCGCGGAAGCGAGCCTGTTCCACCTCGACGCAAGCAATGTACTCCACGGAGTCAACCTCGAACTCGTCGGTACAGAACTTCACGCCCCGCTTGTACTCCTTGCGACACGCAGCGATGTCGATCTTGTCTTCCGCCTTGGTCTTCGTGGCCGCGGTGGAGATGCCCGAGCCAGCGAGCGCAGGAGCCGACACCATCCCTGCTGCGGAGAGGACTGTGAGAGCAGTGAGAGCGGTGAGAACGGTGCGGATCATGTTGGACCTCCAAGGCGTTGATGCCGGGTGAGTGGCTCAGTTCGAGCTCACACCCCACCCCTATGGACGTCCTGTGGTGCGCAGTGTTGTGACCATGGTGCGACTGTGGTGCAGGTCTACTACCGGCACGCGACTACAGCTCTTCCACCACGATGGTGATGTCGTGCGGAGCGGTCTCATCCCCGCCAAAGTACGGGTAGAGCTGGTACTTGATGGTGCCGCTTCCAGTGCATCCCCGATCCATCTCGGTGGTCGTCCCGTCGAAGGTGAACAGGTACCGATCCCGGTCGATCTCGATGCTGTACCGCTCGATGGCGTCGATGTCTACGCTCCCGAGAAGCTCATGGCTTCGGGTTCCGTTCGCGTAGGTGTAGGCGTGGATCTGAAGCGTGTCGTCGTACCAGCGCCAGCCAAAGCGCGCGCTGTTGGAGTGGTGGTGGCTGGTGCAGTCACTGAAGCCCATCAGCTTGTTGATGTCGGCCTGGTTGGACGGGTCGACCGTCTCGTAGACCGCGGACGCGTCAAAGACGGCCTCAAAGACCATCGACGAGCCTGAGACCAGCGTCACCTGGCTGGTGGAAGAGTGCTTGCCCTCCTCGATGATGTACGCATCCCCCGAGCAGGCAGACAAGAGGAGCAAGGCGAGCAGGGGTCGGGTCATGATCGTTCCGGAGTCGGTGCTGGAGACAGCCTTAAACTCCAGCGAAGGATCAGTCTCGTCAACTCCTTCCGAAAGAGGGAGCGAAGCGCGGCGCTGGGAAGCAGTCCGGAAGCTGGTAATAACGAACGTTACGCATTAGCAGAACACGCTCCCGAGACCCACCAGACCACCAGCGGTGGGTCAGACGCATCGGGATGACCTGTCAACGGGACCGTTCCCTTCCTCCCCTGCTCTCCGCGGATCCATCCATGTGGCTCCTCTTCACTGCTCTTGCCTCTGCCGAGGTGCCTGCGCCGACCGGCGCGGACACCTTGGAGCGGACTCCTCGAAGCGACGCCTGGGATGTCACCGGCCTGGCGCGTGCGCGCCACGACCGCCTGCGCCTGTCCGCCGTCGACGCACTCGGCACAGCACCCGATGTCGAGGACTGGACCAGCGGTCGCGTGAATGCCCGCGCCGCATGGACGCCTGCCTCGTGGAGCGTCCGGCTGGGCGCAGAAGCCATGACGGGCGGCTGGGCGGGAGACACCACCGCTCTCGGCACCGCCGCCACCGACCGACCCGCTCCCCATGTCCGGTATGGCGAACGTGGAAGGGCCGTCTTCCTCCGGGAAGCCCAGGCGGCCTACCGCGGCCAGCGACTGCAGGCGCAAGCAGGCCGGACGAGCTTTCTCTGGGGTACGGGGATGCTCGCCAATGATGGGGGCTTTGCAGGGCAATCCGATGATGCAGGCTTTGGCGGACAGGACTTTGGGGACCCTTGGTCGGGCAGCGTCGTGGATCGCGTCGCTCTGTCGGTCACCCCATGGCGACCCGATGAAGACGCAGGCGCACGGCGCGGCCTGGGCGCCATCGTGGCGCTGGATCGGGTGGTTCGAGACGACCAGATGGACCGTCAGTCTGGCGATCGAGCCGTGGCGGTGGTTTCGGGTGTTCGCTGGCGACTGCAGCGCGCCGAGCTGGGGGGACTTGTGGTCCGTCGCTGGCAGCAGGATGCAGATGCGCCGACCCCCATCGGAGCGTCGACACCGCCGGACTGGACCACACGGGTCCTGCCTGTCGATGTCTGGGGCAAGGTGGAGCTCACCGATCCAAGCGGCGCGCATCACGTGACGCTTGAGGGCGAGGTGGCGTGGATTCGGGGCGAGACCACCCGTATCCAGGTACCGGAGACCTGGTCCGCCCCGGCCGATGTACGCAGCCTGGGTGCTCTGGCCCGAGTCCGGACCGATCACGACCCGCAGAGACTGTCGACCCGGCTTGATGTCCTCTACGCATCCGGCGACAACGACCCGAGGGACGGGGTGGTCCGGACCTTTGCCTTCCACACGGATCACAACGTGGGCATGCTCTTGTTTGAGCACGTGATGCCGCTGCTCACAGCCCGATCTGCGGATCGAGTGGCCGATCCGGCGCTGCTCGCAGTGGTGCCAGAGGGCGTCCGGCACACCATCAACCCAGGTGCCTTCACGAACGCTCTAGCCGTGAATCCCGTGCTGCGATGGCGTCCGATCGACACGCTGGATGTGCGCCTCGGCTGGCTGGCGGCCCGCGGCGCCGGTGACGTCGTGGACGTCTACCACTCGGCCCTACAAGGCGGCTACAACCGCACCTATGGAGACGGAGACCCAGACTCCCGCGGACTTGGCCACGAGCTCGACCTCGCGGTCTCATGGACGGCCATCCTGCCCGGCGACGTCTCCATCACACCTGGGATCGAGGCGGCCATTCTCCGCCCCGGCTCCGCCCTCTCTGCTCTCGAACTTGGCACACCGGCACTGCTTCGCGGCGGTGTCGACTTCCGGTGGTGATGCATGAACTGCACGCGTCGAATCTGGCCTCTCGTCTTTGTTCTCTCCAGCTGTGACCCGAGCGGTTCACGCGCAGAAGGATGGGCGCCCACGCGTCAGACAGGTGGACCGGTGGTGTTGTGGGATGCCCGCGCGCTGCCACTCCCCGACATTCCCCTGCCCAACGATGCCGCCACCCGGCGCGACCCGACCAGTCCCACGGGGCGGCGGCTCAACATCAGCGAAGACGCCTCGACCGCACTGGAACGCGACACCCGGCGCATCTTCAACGAGCTCGATGGCTTCGGAACCACAGCGCCCATCACCATCTCCTTTGACGCCGCGCTGGATGTGGCCGATCTGCATGCGCGGCACAATGACAACCACGACTTCCGCGATGACGCCGTGCTTGTGATCAATGTCGATCCGAGCTGTGAGCGCTACGGGGAGGCTGTGGGACTCGACGTCGGTGGCGGCCGCTTTCCCGCGGTCAACTATGGCCGCGGAGAGCGCATTCCCGACACCGATGCGCCGCAGGGCTACGTCGTCCGCGAGAGCGGGAATCCGCTGTTCCTGTTCGACGCCCACGCAGAGGACCGCACCTTTCTCTTCGAGCAACGCAACGAAGACCTCAACGGCAACGGCCGCCTCGACTCCGGAGAAGACATCGATCAAGACGGCCTCCTCGACGTGGCCAACTTCATCGACCCAGGCGCCTGCGACGAGCTCGAGTACAACAGCATCACGCATGACCAGTGTGTCGCCGACAACCTGATGACCTTCTACGACCGTGGGTCCGACACTCTGATCCTGCGGCCGCTGTGGCCACTGGAGCAGGCCTGTACCCACGCCGTCCTGCTCACAGATCGGCTCGTCGACCCAGCAGGTCGAGCCGTGGTGTCGCCGTTTCCGGCCATTCATGCCCGCGACCAGCAGGCAGACCTGGAGGCGGTCGAGCCCTTCCTCGGCCGCTTCGACCTCTCCGTCGACCGACTGTCCTTCGCGTGGACCTTCACCACGGCGACAGTCACTGGCGATCTGCAGGCAGTCCGAAAGGGACTCTATGGCCACGGTCCCTTCGCGTGGATGGCGGAGCGATGGCCCGTCCAAGGCTTTCGTCCGTGGACCCGGGGAGAGATCGGAGATGCCGCAGGGGTGGCCGTCGACGACAGCGTGGCCGATGATGTCCTGCTTCCAGGCGCGTGCATCGCGGGGGCATTCACCTGGCTGTGGTCCGAGGGGCTCGGAGAGTGGCCGGCAAACCTGTGTGCGGTCGAGGCCGACATGTCGACGATGGGCGCCCTCTTCTTCGGGACATTCTCCGCCCCCGACCTCCTGGTCGACAAGGACGGACACGCGACCGAGGCCTATGACGCGTCTTCCGACGAGGTCTGGGAGCTGGATCGCGCAGCGGGCACGGCCGTCGCCGGAACCACCGACGTGACCTTCTGGTGTGCCCTGCCCGTCGAGCGAACCGATGGCTCCTGCACACCTGGAAACCCAGACGGTGAAGCGTTCTGCAAGCCCTTCAACGTGGTTCTCTACGGGCACGGGTACGGCAGCAACCGCGGCGAGATGTCCTTGCACATGGGGCGTCACACCCAGATGGGACAGGCGGCCTGCGCCCTGGACTTCTACGGCCACGGCCTGAACCGCTGGCTGAATGATCCAGAAGCGGCCGCGACCCTCGTGCTCGCAGGGCCCCAGTTCAGCCGGTACGGCGTCCCCGACCTCAAGGGCATCATCGCGCTGGGTCGGGACCGGGACATCAACAACGACGGGATGTCCGATCCGGGCGCGGACATGTGGACCGCGGATGTCTTCCACACACGCGACATGGTCCGCCAGACCGTGTTGGAGCACATGCAGTTCATCCGGATGCTTCGGCACATGGACGGGGAGACCCGCACGTCGGACGGCAACCTGCTCGGAGACCTCGATGGCGACGGAACAGTCGACATCGGCGGACCCGACGCGCTGCTTGGAATGTGGGGCGTATCGCTCGGCGGGATTGTCTCCGGCGTGCTGGCAGGGGCCGAGCCGTCCCTCGATGCCGTCTCTCCCAACGCGGGCGGTGCCGGACTGACCAACATCAGCGTTCGATCAAAGGAAGCTGGAGTGCCCGACTCGGTGGTCCTGCCCATGGTCGGTCCCTTCATCGCAGGATGCCTGCCCACCGATGGGCACGATGTTCCCCTTCCTGCGGGCACGTCATCGGACCACGACTGCATGTCCGGCAAGGGAGACCTCCCGGGACCCTACACCGGGGGCACACTCCGCCTCGCCCTGTTCGGCCACGACGATGCGCGCTTCACCGTTCGAGAGATCGGGACGGTGGATGGAGTGGCACCCGGCGACGAACTTCTCCTCGAAAACCTCGACAATGGCGAGACGACGAGCGGCAGCATCGGGCCCCGGGGTCGGTTCCGCCTGTCGGTGGCCTCCGACGCCCACGATGCAATCGAGCGGCGTGCCGTGCTCGGGATGTCAGACAGCCAGACGAGCACGGTGGCTCCAGATGATGTCTGGATCGCAGACCGCATCCGTCTCACCATCACCGATCCGACCACGGGTCTGGTGAAGGCTGTGGTCGACACCTTCCAGCGAGAGGTCTCCTTCCAGGGCATCACCTGGACGGCAGGAAGCCCGCTCGTGGTCCTCGAGGAAGGCCTGGGCTTTGCGCGCAATCATCCCGACCTGCGTCGCTTCATGGGCATTGCCCAGCACGCGCTCGATCCCGCAGATCCTGGCGCGTGGGCGGTCCACATCCGAGCCGAGCCGATGGATGTGTCCTACGACCCCTACACCCTGGGAGGCAACACCCGTGTGCTCATGATGCCGACTGCTGGAGACAAGCAGGTTCCCCCAGACACCGGCGCGGCCATGGCTCGAACCGCTGGCCTCCTGGGATCGTGGCTCCGCGACCCCGACCGCTACGGACCCGAGCATGGCTGGCGCGCGCTGTATGCGCCCGACCCCCGGCTCGGCATGAGTCCCGACGACTACCTTGTGGCCACCTATGCGCTCGAGGGGGACGCCTCCTTCTTTCGCTACCAGGACAACCCCGTGGTCCAGGAAGTCGTCTTCGACGTGGAAAACGTGAGCGATGGGACTGCAGAGTGGTCCTGTGGCGACTCCGACTGGTCTGCAGTCATCGGGGAGAACAACTGCCCCGACGAGCTGCGGGGGCAAGAGGTCTTCTTCGGCGTGCCCCATCCTCCCGAGGGCGGGCTGCGCCTCGACAGTCCACGCGGCGACGGCACCGCCGATGCGTTTCGACTGCCGCTGCTCCGGCCCGGTGGACAGCACGGAATCTACAACGCCCAGTCCTTTCGGGTCTTCGATGCCGACGCCTACATGGTCAACTTCACTGCCCGCTTCCTGGCGACAGCAGGAGGCCGGGTCGAACACGAAGCGGGCTGCGACTGCTCGGCAAGCGAGCTCGCAAACCTCACTCTGCACGGAGAGCCGGCCATGCCTGTCTGGGGGGACCGGGACTGTGCATCCGATGAGCTGAAGCTGTGCGGCGACACCTGTGCCGACAGCTGGGGCCTCGACGTTCCCGAGGAGTCCAGCTGCGTCACGCCCTGAGCACACCCCCGATCGACACCGGAACCGCCACGCGTCTCGCGAGCGGATCTACGCGACGGAGATCAGCTCGACCTCGAAGACGAGTGCACAGTAGGGCTCGATGGGGCCCCCTGGCCGCGGGTTGGCACCGTAGGCCATGTCTTGCGGGACGAACAGGCGCCACTTGTCGCCTTCCTTCATGAGCTGCAAGGCCTCGGTCCAGCCACGGATGACCTGGTTGACACCAAAGCTGGCTGGCTGGCCGCGGGCGACGCTCGAGTCGAACACCGTTCCGTCGATGAGAGTGCCGTGATAGTGAGTCGTCACCTGGTCCGTTGGACCTGGACTCTTGCCACTACCTGCGGTCATCACTTCGTACTGCAGGCCCGAGTCGAGCACCGTGACACCGTCACGCTTGGCATTTGTCGCAAGAAAGGCCTCACCAGCGGCCTTGTTGGACGCAAACTTCTTCGCCTGGCCGGCCTCCGCAGCAGCGCGCAGCGTCTGGTGGATCTGCTCGGGCTCCATGGCCAGTGGCCCGCCGCTCATGCCATCCGTCAGACCCTTGAGAAGGTCAGCGGTGTCGAACTCAGTGAGTCCCTGTGCAGCGAGGGACTGGGCGATGTTGACGCCGAGTGCGTAGCCAAATTGTTGGCGGGTCGTGTCCATGATCTTCTCTCCCGAGCAAATGCGCTCCGCGCCGTAACCCTTCCGGCTCTACGAGCCGACCACTACAAGCCCAGGCAAGCGCGCAAATGACGGCCTGGAAGTCCCGATGCGGAGCGTCCCCGGAACATTCCGATGGGTCGAGTCATGGCGCACTGCCACTCCCCCTCTGCGCTCGACCGTGGGTGGTTCCGGTGTCAGTCAGCGGGCAGTACGTGGATGAACAACTGTACGCGAAGGGGCTCGGCAGGCGTCATCTCCCACTCATGGACCGCCAGACAATCGGTGAGGCGCTGTAGATCCCCCGGCTCCACCTCAAGCGACCCATCCGATGGGCGCCAGTCCCCCCAGATCCAGTCGTCCTGCCACGTTCCGTCGACCTCGAAGGTCGCACGCGCCGCCGATCCCGAGCGCTGCAGCTCTCCGTCCGCCAACCGCTCCATCACACACACATGAACCACAGTGGACAGCTCCCCCCGCCAGCTCGTCGGCGCCACACCGGCATCGCGTGCACGCCGAGCTTCAAAGGCACCCAGGGCCTGCAGCTGAGCCGAGCACAGCGAGTCGGTCGACCCAGCATCCGCAGAACAGGTGGGCTCGATGAGAGCGCGGTAGAGCTCAGACCAGTGGGTGGCCTCATCCCAGAGTCCCTGTCGCACCGTCTGGTTCATTCCCAGGATGGCGATGCTCTCCTGGATGTCCAGGTCCACCTCTGGCAGAGCGGCAGCAATCTGCGCCAAGGTCTCGGGCCCCATCTCCACCGAGCGCATCCGGCTCAGCTCGGACATGGCGACATCCAACACGAGCAGGTCCTCGCTGTACTCAATGAGATCGAGAACCCGACCGACCGCATCCTCCGGGTCGTGCTCGGCGGACCAGTCGTCATTGGCCACCTGCAGCAGGTGCAGGCGCGCGTAGTCGGCGGCCGGGTCATTGGGCCAGTCCGCGACGATGGCCTCGGCGATCTGGTTGCTGCGGGCGTGCTCGATCGCGCCCCCTTCGGTGCTGAGCCAGGCCAGCGCATGCTCGGCCTGCATCGCCAACAGCGCCGTCCACGGATCCTCGATGTCTGCTTCGAGGTCGTAGTCCAGCAATCCATCGGCATCGGCATCGTCGATGAAGTCCTGCAGCGGGTCCAACGCGACGTCGGTCTCGGAGCGCAGGGCGGCGGCGAGAACCTGCAGGGACTGGGCACTGTCCAGCTCAGGCCACGGCACCTCGTCCAGCGTGGGCCAGTACTCCTGCGGACCGATCGAGACCCCCGTGTCGACCGAAAAGCTCCAGTCAGCGACCGGGCCCTCGGCCACGGACACGTGGTGAACCCGCAGCGGGAGCGCGTCGGAGACACGGGCGGTGGACGCCTCCTGGGGTGTCCACTGTCGCACGATGAGAGGCGGTCGAGCCGTGCGCTGTTCCCGCAGGCGCTGTCCCCACCGGGTCTCGCTGGGGCGGAGTGACTTGGGCCTCTCCACCCACCAGGCCCAGAGAGACACGCAAAGCACCCCAACGACCAGTACCTGTCCGCCGATGCGAAGGCGACGGGGACTGCGCTTCATGTCCAATGGGTCACGTCCGTCATGGCCATCCTTCCTCTTCGCTTCTGCGGGTCCTTTCAGGACATCTATAAGGGATGAGCACCGAGCGGGAGCTCGTCACTGTGTGCGCCATCTGCCTGCTCGTCGACGGTTCGCAGAGCGACGCGCACACCCCCACGTGTCCGCACTGAAGGTGCTCGCAGGCGAGCATGACGTGTCCATGGGTGGCGACAGATGATCAGACCCGCGTACCGCTGCTCAGAGACAGGGAAGACTGTGTTAGGGGCCTGCCATGTCCAAGTCCCCGATTCCTCGATGGATGGTTGTCGGTCAGTCCCTCACACTCGGACTGACCATCGCCTTGGTGGTCTACCTGGGTAGCCGGGTCCAAGACCTGGAGACGCGCGTGGATGCACTCCAGGCGACGCCAGCCCCCACAACCACATCCCAGGCCACGGCGGGCCGCAGCGGTCCCCCCGCAGGTGGTGCGCTTCGTCCAGCGAGACCCTCGGTTCGATCGGCATCTGCCAGC
>Ga0115012_10002154_pt1 | contig 11475 bp, 5 predicted proteins | sample TroAtlMetagenome_FD_88706 | JGI IMG/M metagenome (GOLD analysis project Ga0115012, IMG submission 88706) | Marine eukaryotic phytoplankton communities from Atlantic Ocean - Tropical Atlantic ANT10 Metagenome | ecosystem: Environmental > Aquatic > Marine > Oceanic | place: Tropical Atlantic Ocean...
CCTCGTTTTCCTCCGGTGAGCCGAAGGACCTGGTTCGGACAAGGCCGTTGCTGCCGGGCATCCAGCGCCGGGCCTCGCGTTCGGCGAACACGATGGAATCAAAAAACTTACCATCGTTGCTCTGCACGCCGATCACTCCGCCGCCCTTTTGATCGAGCGTACCCAGTTGCACCCACGCCTCGAGTGTCTTCGCCTTCAACGGAGCAGCGAGCGGAGCCGTCTCGACCCACGCGTCGCTGCCATCGACGACCAGTGCACCGCCCTCGATCCGGGCATCGCCCTTGATCGTGCCGTGCAGCGAGCCGAGGCTGTCCTCGAGGCCGGTATCGAACTCCCACCGAGCCAGCGGTTTCGGCGGCTCCGGTTTGTCTGACGGGCCACCTTCTTTCCGCTTGGCCAAGGCGACTTCGCGACCGCGATTCTCGATCCCGGTAAGCTCTTCGCCCAGCGAGGCAACCTGTTTGCGCAGCGCCTCACGCTGCCGCGTCAGCTCAGGGTCGGAGACTTTGCGCTCCCCGTGAAACACCCCGGCGATTGCCGAGGTCATCTGGTAATATTCCTTTTGCTGGATGGGATCGAATTTGTGGTTGTGACAGCGCGCGCAGTTGACCGTGAGACCGACGAACGTCTGCCCGACCGTGCCGATGATCTCCTCGAGTTCATCCTGCCGCGCGGTTTTCTTCATGAACTCGCTGCCGCCCACGACCGTGTTGTGCAGCCCGGCGACGAGGAAGCCGACCGCCTTTTGCCCGGCTGGGTCACCCGGCTTGAGCACGTCGCCAGCGACCTGCATCCGCACAAACTCGTCGTACGGCATGTCGTCGTTCAGCGCTCGGATCACCCAGTCGCGATAGGGCCAGAGGTTGTTGCGGACGTTGTTCCGCTCGAAACCGTCGCTCTCGCCGAACCGCGCGAGATCCAGCCAGTGCCGGCCCCAGCGTTCGCCGTAGTGCGGCGAGCTGAGGAGGTCGTCGACCACGCGCCGATAGGCGGCATCGGTTGGGTTGGCCACGAACGCCGCGACCTGCTCCGCCGAGGGAGGCAGGCCGCTCAGGTCAAAATAAAGTCTGCGAATCAACGCTCGCGGATCCGCTGGGGCGCTTGGCATGAGCTTTTCGGAATCCAGCCGATTGAGGATGAACGCATCGATCGGGTTGGCCACCCAGTCCTGCTGCGAGACCGCCGGTTGGCCGGGGCGCTTCACCGGCTGGAGCGACCACCAGTCGTACCCGCCGCGCTTGGTCGTGGTGAACTGAAACAGGTCGAGGGTATCCGTCGAGCCCCACTTGGCCCCGGCTGCGATCCAGTCGTGCAGCACCTTTTTCTCCGCTTGGCCAAGCGGCTGATTCGGCGGCATGTCGTCGCCGGACACCTTTTCCCAAAGCAGACTCTCGCCCGGTTTCCCGGCCACCACCGCCGGGCCGTGTTTGCCGCCCTTGGTGGCGCCGGCCTGTTGCGACAGGTTCAGCTCGCCCTTGAGGTCGGAGCCGTTGTGACACTCGAGACATTGCCCGACGAGGATCGGGGCCACGTCGCGGTCAAACTCCACGTCGGTAGCGGAAAAACTGGCGGTTGACCCGAGCACGGCCAAAATCAACCCCGGCAAAGAATTGCGGAACCCAAACAGGTGCATATCAAGAAAGGTGCCCGGAAAAGCTGCCTCAAGAACACCCCCGCGCAAAGCGAAAACAACGCTTGGCCAAGTGGAAGAAAAAAAGGAAAGGGGACATTCCTGTCCTCTGTTTGTTGCAGTGGATTTTTCGGTGACAGGAATGTCCCCGCTCCTTTGAACAAGCCTCTCCGGAGCTTCAACCGCACTTGGCCAAGTGCTTGGCTGGAGGGGAAAACGAAAAACCGGGAACCGTAAAAAAGAAGTGGCGGAGAGAGAGGGATTCGAACCCTCGATAGGCGTTAACCTATACTCCCTTAGCAGGGGAGCGCTTTCGACCACTCAGCCATCTCTCCGAGCGGGCCGCGCAGCTTGGCCAAGCGAGGCTCACAGGTCAAGCCGTCATTGGCCTGCGAAGAGGTCCAACTGCGGCGACGGCTCGATGTTGCGAAGCGTCTCGCGCTCGGCCGATTGCCGGGAGACGTAGCGGGAGCCGCCGTCCGGCGACAGCTCGGTGTCCTCGAGGTTGCGCAGGATGGCCTTGGCCCGCTCGATCACCGGGCCGGGCACGCCGGCCAGACGGGCCACGTGGATGCCGTAGCTCTTGTCCGCGCCACCCTCGACGATCTTGTGCAGGAACACGATCTGGTCGTTCCACTCCCGCACGGCGACGTTGAAGTTGGCGAGGCGCGGCAGCCGGCCGGCCAACTCGGTCAACTCGTGGTAGTGCGTCGCGAACAGTGTCTTGGCCCCGACCTGGTTGTGCAGGTGCTCGACGATGGACCACGCGAGGCTCAGGCCGTCGAACGTGCTCGTGCCGCGGCCGACTTCGTCGAGTACGACGAGGCTGCGATCGGTGGCGTTGTTCAGGATATTCGCCGTCTCGCTCATTTCGACCATGAAGGTGGATTGGCCGCGGGACAGGTCGTCGCTCGCGCCGATGCGGGTGAAGATGCGGTCGACGAGATCGACGCGCGCCTGCCGCGCCGGTAGGAAGGCGCCGGTGTGCGCGAGCAACGACAGCAGGGCAACCTGCCGGATGTAGGTGCTTTTGCCGGCCATGTTCGGGCCGGTGATCACGGCGACCTGACGGGTTTCGCGGTCGAGCTGCGTGTCGTTTGGCACGAACGGTTCGCCGATCATGGATTGCTCGAGCACCGGGTGGCGCCCCTCGTCGATCTGCAGGACGCCCTCGTCCCGGATGTCGGGGCAAACGTGTGCGTGAAGCCGTGCCACCTCGGCAAACCCGGCCAGCACGTCGAGCTGTGCCAGCGCGGAGGCGATCTCCTGCACCTGTGGCAGCGGCTTTAAAATCTCCTCGCGCACACGCTGGAACAGCTCGTACTCCAGTTTTTGGCTGCGCTCCTCGGAGCCGAGGATTTTGCCTTCCATCTCCTTCAGTTCCGGCGTGATGAATCGCTCGGCGTTGGCCAGAGTCTGCTTGCGGGTGTAATGCTCCGGCACCTTGTCGAGGTTGGCGCGGGTCACCTCGATGAAATATCCGAACACGGAATTAAACCTCACCTTGAGCGAGGTGATGCCGGTTTTCTCGATCTCCTCCTGCTGCAGCTTGGCGATCCAGTCCTTGCCCTCGGTGGCGCCCCGGCGCAGTTCGTCGAGCGCGGGGTCGAAGCCCTCGCGGATGATGCCGCCGTCCTTGAGAGCCATCGGTGGATCGTCGGCGATGGCCCGCGAAACCAGGTCGGCCACCTCCGGCAGCTCGTGCAGTTGCCCTCCCAACTGGCTCAGCAGCGGCGGGATGTCATTGGCTGTTTCCTCCTCGAACACGTCCTCGCTGAGGGACGGCGCGACCGGGTCGGACGCCTGCTGCACCTCGGCGATCATGCTGCGCAGGCCGGGTAGTTGCAGCAGTGCCCCGCGAAGCTGCACGAGGTCGCGCGCGTTGCCGGAGCCGATGCTCAGGCGGCTGATCATCCGCTCGAGATCGCGCACCTCTTTGAGGCTCTCGCGGAACCGGTCCAGCGCCGGCCCGTTGTGAATGAACCGGGCGATGGCCTCCTGCCGTTGGCGGATCGGTTCGACCGCCGAGAGCGGCTGCGACAGCCAGTCGCGCAACCGCCGGGCGCCCATCGGCGTGGAGGTGCGGTTCATCGCGGCGTAGAGTGTGGCCGGCTTGGCCGCCTCGCGATGGAGAGGCTCGAGGATTTCCAGATGCTTGAGCGTGGCGGCATCGAGTACAAGGTAGTCGGCAACCTCATAAAATGTCAGCCGGGTGAAGTGCGTCACGTCCCGCCGCAAATGTTGGCTGACGTAGTGCAGCGCGCCGCCGGCTGCGCCGATCGCTGCCGGCCGACTCTTAAGCCCGAAGCCGTCGAGAGCGGCCACCTTGAAATGATCCTTCAGCGTGAACTCCGCCGTTTCCAGCGCGAACACCCAGCCTTCGTAGCTGTTGAGCACGCTGACGTTTAGCTCGATCAACCCGGCCAGCGGCTTGGCCTCCTCCGGGTAAATCACCTCGCCGGGGTTGAGCCGTTCCAGCTCGGCGACGACGGCAGCCTCGTTTTCCAGCTCGGCCACCTTGAAGTCGCCGGTCGTCAAGTCCACGGCCGCCACACCGAACCGGCTGCCCGAAGTGGCAATGGCGACGAGGAAATTGTTGCGCCCGGCCTCGAGCATGCGCTCGTCGAAGTGTGCGCCCGGGCTGATGATCTGGGTGATCTCGCGCTTGACCAGTTGCCCTGGCTTGGCTGTCTCGACCTGATCACAGATGGCCACCTTGCGGCCGGCCTGCAGCAGCTTGGCCATGTAGCTGCCGGTGGCGTGGTACGGGATGCCGCACATCGGCGTGTCGCCGCGCTTGGTCAGTGCGACGTTGAGGATGCCGGCCGCCTCCTTGGCGTCCTCGAAGAACATCTCGTAAAAGTCCCCCAAGCGGAACAGCAGGATGGTCCCAGCCGGCAGTTGGCCTTTGCACTGCCGGTACTGGGCCATCATCGGGGTTAGTTTTGCCTCCTTCGGCACCGGGGCAAAATTAAGGGCCACACCGGAATCGGTCGAGGGGAAGATATCCACAACCCGGTCCGCTTGGCCAAGCGCGGGTGGTGTTGCGAATAACCCTGTCGATAACCGCCGAGAAAGTTGCCAGCTTCTCATCGTTGCAAAGCCGATACGTTTCCGGTTTTCTTGAGTCGTGACTGATGTACCGGAAGCAACGCCCCTGCCTGAAAAGGATCTGAAATACACACCCCGCCAGCGGGAAAATCAGACCGTGGTCCCGATCGGGCGCACCCCACCGAATGACGTTGCCGCCGAGCAGGGCGTGCTGGGCTGTGTCCTGCTCGATCCGCAACAAAATCTCCCGGCATGCATCGAAAAGGTCAAGGACGAGACGGTGTTTTACGATCTCCGGCACCAGGCCATTTACGCCGCGATGGTGGCGATGTATGAGGAGACAGCCCCGATCGATTTGCTGACGCTCTCGCACCAGCTTCGCTCCGCCGGGGAACTGGACAACATCGGCGGCGTGGCCTACCTCACCGAACTGCAGGACAGCGTGCCGTCGGCGGCAAACCTCGAGTACTATTTTGAGATTGTTCGGGATCAGGCCCTACTGCGCCGGATGATCCAGACCTGCACCAAGGCCATCGCCGATGCGTACGACGAGACCGGCGAGGTCGACCGGTTGGTGGGCGAGGTGGAGCAGGCAGTGCTGGCGATCAACCGCGATCATAACGTCGTGGACATGCCCAAAATCTCCGAGCATGTGCGCGATGCTGTAGCAAAGATCGAACTGCTGTTCAAAAACAAGGGCTCCACTACCGGTGTGGAGACCGGCTTCACCGATCTGGACAAAATGACCACCGGCCTGCACCCAGGCGAGATGATTGTCGTCGCCGCGCGGCCGTCGATGGGCAAGACCTCGCTGGCGATGAACATCGTGGAGCACGTTGCACTGGACGCGAAGCTGCCGGTCGGGGTGTTCAGCCTGGAAATGTCCTCCGAGTCGCTTGTCATGAGGATGATCAGTTCCCTGGCGCGGATTAACAGCCACGATATGCAAGACGGCATGCTGACTCCGCAGGATTTTCCGCGCATTACCGATGCCGCCGGCCGGCTGGCCAACTCCTCCCTGCACATCGACGACTCGGCCGGTCTCTCCATTCTCCAGCTCACCGCGCGGGCCCGCCGAATGTGGCAACAGCACGGCATCAAGCTGTTTGTCATTGACTACCTGCAGCTGCTTCATTCTACTTCGCGGAGGGCAGGAGAGAACCGCCAGCAGGAGATTGCTGAGATTTCCAGTGGTATCAAGGCCTTGGCCAAGACGCTAGGTGTGCCGGTAATCGTCCTTAGCCAGCTCAACCGCGAGCTGGAGAAGGACAAGAACCGCAAGCCGCGACTTTCGGATCTCCGCGAGTCCGGCTCCATTGAGCAGGATGCCGACCTCGTGGGTCTGCTGTACAAGCCCGGCGGCGTGGACGAGGACACGGACGATCCAGAGAGCGAAGCCCGACCGGTGAATCTCCTCATTGCCAAGCAGCGCAACGGCCCGACCGGGGATGTTCCCCTGACCTTTTTGAAGGGTTACACAAGATTTGAGAACGCAGCCAAGTTCAATCGCGAAGACATGCCGCAGGATGACTAGTCCGGCGGGGAGATTGCGTTCGCTTGGCCAAGCGCTTGGCCAAGTTTTTCTTCTGGCACTGCTGCTCTTCCCCGCCTTGGCCAGTGGCCAGCAACCGGCCGTGGTGGCTGAACGCGACCTAGTCAAGCAGATCACGATTCAACACATCGGCCCACCGGCGGCATCCGATGAGTATATCCTGGCCCACATCCGCCTCAGGGAGGGTGAACCGTTCCGCCAGTCTGTCATCAACGACGACATTGAGAACCTGATGGGCACCAACTTCTTTCTCACCGTGGACGTCGTTTATGAAGAGGATCGAGAATTGGGGGGGCAGGTTGTCCGCTACCTCCTTCGCGGCCAGCCCACGGTGACCGAGATTCGGTTCGACGGAAACTCCGGCCGGAAATTCCGCCGCAGCAAACTGATGCGAAAAATGCGGTCGCGCGTCGGGGACATTTTCAACGGCATGGCCCTAGCCTCGGATCGGCGGGTCATCGAGAAGGAATACAACAAGGCCGGCTATCATCAGGCCGTGGTGGAGATGTTGCCGGAACATGACGCGGACCAGGGGCAGGTCGTCGTCACCTACAGGATCGAACCCGGCCAGAGGGTGAAGATCGACGACATCATTTTTGAAAAGGTCACCGTCGGAGATTACAAGGAAATGGCCTTTACGCAACGGCAACTGCGCAAGGTTTTGAAAACACGCCGCCATTGGTGGATGTCTTGGCTGACCGGCAGCGGCAAACTCGAGGAGGATCAATGGGACACCGACATGGAGGAGTTGAAGAAATTCTACCAGTCCCACGGTTACATCGATTTTAGATTGGTGGATAAAATCGAGACCCTGAACGAAAAGGGGAATCGGATGGTCATTCGCCTCAATATTTTCGAGGGTCACCAGTACCGCGTGGGAAACGTCACTTTCGAGGGGAACACGGTATATACTGACGCACAGATTCTTGAGGGCAAGCGAACCTTTGAATACTACGTGGGACCGCGCCTTTGGCCAGGCGAAGTCTTTACGCCCGAGGATCGCCAGGAGGATGCCCGTGCCATAAAGGAGTTGTATGAGATGAAGGGTTACCTGGACGCTGACATTCGCTCCGAGGTCACCCCCAACACCGGTACCGGCGAAATCGACATCCACTACAGGATCACGGAGAACGAATCGGTCAACGTGGAGCAGATCAAGATCCGAGGCAACACGACCACCAAGGACAAGGTCATCCGGCGTGAGTTGAACATTTACCCGGGCGAAACGTTCAACATGGTCAGCGTCAACCTGAGCAAACGTCGCCTCGAGGGTACCGGGTTGTTCGAGAAGGTGGAGACCGAGGACGAGCAGATTGAGGAGTTACCCAGCAAGCGGAACCTCGTCATCGGGGTGACCGAGGGCCGCACCGGCAACATCATGATGGGTTTTGGCTACGGCTCCATCATGTCGCTCTACGCCCAGATCGGATATACTCAGGGCAACTTCGACTTGTTTAACCCGCCATTTTTCACCGGGGGGGGGCAAAAATTCCGGCTGCAGGTCACCGCCGGTCGCAGGCACGAGGATTACATGGTTACCTTCGAGGAGCCCTTCCTTTTTGACAAAAAGCTGCGTCTTGCAGTGGATCTGTACCACCGCGATAATCGGTTCCTGAGCAATTACTTCACGCAAAAACGGACTGGTGCACGAGTGGGGTTGTCCAAAACCCTCTGGAACGACTATACTTACGGTGGAGTCAACTACACCATCGAGCGTGTCGGCATTCATGACCGGTCGTACTACACTTGGATGCTACAGGAGCATGATATTATCGACGGCAGGTTGATTTCGCCCGACTCGTATTTGAACAACCCTTTCAACTGGGAATACGATCGCTCACGCAGGGATGAGGGGGAATACGCAGAACTAAATCACGATCGGATGGTTTCCAAACTGGGAACGTTCGTTGCCTATAGCACACTCAATCATGCCCTTATGCCAAACCGCGGTCAGCACACTCAGTTCACCGCTGAGGTCGCCGGTGGCCCGTTTGGAGGGGAAACCGAGATGTACAAGCTCGAGTTGGAGTCGTCTTACTACTTCCCAGGCCTAATGCAGGGGCACGTGCTGGAACTCGTCGGCCGGGTCGGCGTGGTGGACAGCTTTGGTGGAAGTCGCCGCGTGCCCTACTTCGACCGATTTTTCCTTGGAGGCAACCGAACCATGCGCGGATACGACCACCGTGACATTGGACCGCGCCTGAAAAAATGGAAGCTCAGCAAGGGCATGCATGAGGGGGCACAGCATTACGGCTACCATGTGGACGTGATGAAAGACGGGAAGGTTGTCGAGAAGGACAAATTCATCCCGGTCCAACACACCCCTTCAGACTACCCGTTTGCGGATTATCAGGGGCCGCATCAACTCCCACTTCTCCCACTCGAGGACGGCACCTCATGGAACCCGGTGATGGTAGACGGCTCCGAGCCGCTGGGTGGTAGCAGCTACTGGTTTGGCTCCGCAGAATACACAATCCCGATTATCGAGCGGCTGCGATTTGCTTTGTTTTACGACATCGGCATGTCCTACCTCGACCCATACGAGTTTGAATTTGGCGATTACGCCGACAACTGGGGCGTTGGACTGCGGTTGACAGTGCCCATGCTTGGGCCGCTGCGTCTGGACTACGGCTTCCCGATCTCGCACCCCGACTACGTGGACGGTGGGGGAGAATTTCACTTTGGGGTTGGATACAACCGCGCTTTTTAAAAACTGTTAAAAATGAAAAAAATTACAACCATGATTCATTCTCGCTTGGCCAAGCTGGCCACGATTGCCGCTGCATTGGCTGCATTTACCGGGGCGGTCCACGCGCAGGAAGCACTGAAGATCGCCATCATGGACATCGAAAAAGTCCGTGCTTCATACTGGAAAACCCAAATGTCAATGAAGCAAGTTGCAGAGAGGGAAGCCGATTTCAAAAAGGTAGAGCAAGGAATGCTGGATGACTTGAGGCAAATCGTGGAGGATTTTAATAGACTCGCCCAAAGCGCGCAGGATCCTGCTAACTCCGAGGCAAAACGCGAAGCAGATGCTAAGCAAGCAAGGGTCAAAGAGGCCGATCACCGGCAGGCAAAGGCTCGGCATACAGAGTATCTTCAGGGAGCGCAACGTACAATGCGTGATATGACTGCACGACTCAGCAGGGCTCGTTTGGAGGAAATCAGGGAGGTCGCGAGCGTTAAAGCGAAGCAAGCCGGTTACGATATTGTTTTTAATGCATCGGAAAACAGTTTGGGCGTAGTTGTATACTCATCCGGGAAAAATGATCTGACAGATGAGATTATCACTGAGCTTAATAAGGACGCCCCAGAGGAGTTTAAGCCCAAAAAGCCGGCAGCCGCCGACGGGCCTCCTCCGGCAGCCACTGCCCCTGCACCGGCCGAGAAATAAGTTCCAACCAACACAAAAAAAGCGCCGGTCACCACCGGCGCTTTTTTTGTGCCCGCTTGGCCAGGCGCAAGTAGGACAAAGGAGCGGGGACATTCATGCCTCCTGATAGGAAGGATATTTTAGCAGGGGATAAGAATGTTTCCCTTCCAATGTGTCGCTTGGCCAAGCGCTAAATATGCAGCGGCTCGCCCATGGCCATGTGAGCCGCCTCGCGCAGCCCCTCCGACATCGTCGGGTGCGCATGGATCGTCCGGGCCAAGTCTTCCGCGCTGCCGTCGAACTCCATCAGCAGTACCGCCTCGGCGATTAACTCGGAGGCGTTGGCCGATAGAATTTGCGCGCCCAGCACCCGGTCGGTTGCCTTGTCGGCGATGACCTTGGCCAAGCCGTCCGCGTGCGCCCCGGCCACCGCCCGGCCGTTGGCCTGAAACGGAAACGCCCCCACCGAGACCTCATGCCCCTTTTCTTTCGCCTCCGCCTCGGTGAGCCCTACGGCGGCAACCTCGGGCGCGGTGTAAATCACCCACGGAATGGTGTCGTAATTCACCCGGCCCGCCTTGCCGGCCATGCGTTCCACGGCGGCGACCGCCTCCTGCTCGGCCTTGTGCGCGAGCATCGGCCCAGCGATTACGTCGCCGATGGCGTAAATACCCGGCACGTTCGTCTGCCACTCGGCATCCGTCCGAATTCGTCCGCGCTCGTCCAACTCCACACCGGCTTCGGTCGCGCCGAGGTCGTCGGTGTTGGGCTTGCGCCCAACGGCAACGAGTACCTTTTCGGCCTCCAGTTCCAGTGACTTGTCTCCCTTGGCAGCCGTCAGCTTGATGCCGGTTTTGGTTTTCTCGGCCGACTCCACGCCGGTGCCGAGGTGGAACTTAAGCCCCTGTTTTTGCAACAGTTTTTGGAGAGCCTGGGTAATGTCCTCATCGAAAATCGCGGCGATGCGCGTGAGAAACTCGACCACCGTCACCTTGGTGCCCAACCGCGCCCAGACCGAGCCAAGCTCCAGCCCGATCGCGCCGCCGCCAATCACGATCATCGACTCCGGCGCCTGGCCAAGCGCGATTGCGTGGTCGCTGCTCAGCACCGTTTCACCGTCGAACTCGAGGAACGGCAGGCCGCTCACAGAGCTGCCGGTGGCGATAAGGATGCGCTTGGTTTTTAGTGTTCGCGTGGCCTCTCCCCCGGTGACCTCGACCTCGCCGGCGTTGACGATGCGGCCGGACCCGCTCACGTGCTCGATGCCGTTTTTGTTCATCAGGTAATCGATGCCCCGTGCCATCTTGCTCACGACGCCATCCTTGCGCTTCATCATCGCCGCAACATCCATTGTCACCCCCTCCGCCTTGATGCCGTGGGACTTGAAGCCGTGCTGTGCCTCGTGAAACAGCTCCGACGAGGAAAGCAGCGCCTTGCTGGGAATACAGCCGACGTTGAGGCAGGTGCCGCCGAGATTTTTGCCCTTCTCGACGATGGCAGTTTTCATGCCGAGCTGAGCAGCCTTGATCGCGGCGGTGTACCCGCCGGGCCCGGCCCCAATGACCACTATATCAAACTCCATTTTTTAAATTACTTCAAAGACAAGCGCTCGGCCAAGCGGATGAGCGCCCACTCATCCGACCTTCGGCCACCTTCTCCCCCTTTGAGGAGAGGGCAGGGTGAGGGGTTAGAACAAAAGTCATGATTACTCAATCCACCAGACCAAGCGCCGGGTTTTCGATGAACTCCTTCACCTTGACGAGGAAGGTCACGGCTTCGCGGCCGTCGACGATGCGGTGGTCGTAAGTCAGCGCGAGATTCATCATCGGCCGGATGACCACCTGCTTGTTGAGTGCTACCGGGCGCTCC
>Ga0115012_10002158_pt1 | contig 11455 bp, 10 predicted proteins | sample TroAtlMetagenome_FD_88706 | JGI IMG/M metagenome (GOLD analysis project Ga0115012, IMG submission 88706) | Marine eukaryotic phytoplankton communities from Atlantic Ocean - Tropical Atlantic ANT10 Metagenome | ecosystem: Environmental > Aquatic > Marine > Oceanic | place: Tropical Atlantic...
CGTGATAACGTCGGCTGACGCCCTGGCACGCAAGCCTGATCAGAAGATCTTCGACTTTGCCCTCCAGCGACTGAACTTCCGAGCCGAGGAAACCTGTTTCTGCGGTGATTCCTATGAGGCCGACTATCTCGGGGCCTCTTCTGCAGGCATCCGCTCTTTTCACCTCAAGCGTCCCGCCAACACCCTGGTCGACTTCCTTGAATTCTGCCGTTGATGAGGAGCTTCAGCGAAGGGGATCCGCAATGTCTGGACGCAGTCGAGCAACCAGCCAAAATCAAGAAGTTGGGGTAACGACGATGGCAGCGGCCCCCACCGCCGCCACCGTCTGAAAAGGCAACCCGCAAAACCCAATATGCGAAGCTACCCGATGAGAGAAAAACGCAAGAGCATCGGACTCCACACATAATTCCAGTGACAACGGCGTCACACCCAACTGCTAACATACCCGTGGAGCAACAAAAGCCGCTGCACCCTAATCCAGCTCAATCCCCTCGACTCTGGCAAGATGCTGCAAAGCGTCCTCCATCGTTCGCCTCACATTTGCAGTAGCCCTGTGGAGAAAGGCGTGTAGCGCCGCATCCTGCGGATTCCGATCCTCACATTCGCTACTGTATTTTTCAAACGCTGCGAGACCCTGAAGGAGGCCCGCAAGGTGCTGCGGACACTCGCAGTCTACTGACGTGGAAACACGGGCAAACTTCAACAGTTGATCCGTCGTGTAGATCCGCTCGGGTATGTCCTCCGGCACGGCAGGAGGATTCTCTGAGGCGGGAAAAAGCGATCCAAGTTGCGCTAACACCTCCCGCCTGATCTGACGACTTTCCAACGGCGCAGAAAGCAGCTTGAGCCCGGGAATAGCTTTAGCGAGGGCGGTTGCAGTTTTCGAAGAGCTGAAGCGATACAAAAGAATCGTTCGCGCTGCTCTGGTGCGGTTCACCACTTCTCTTACGGACGCCACGGTTTCTGGGTGAAGGGTTTCAGCCTCAATAAAAAGAAGGTCGGCTGTCGGAGGCGCCTCTTGCTGAATTAATGCCGTGATGGTGTCAAACCGACCTACGATCATTGAACCGAGCACCTCTTCACCTGAAAGAGCAGTGGCTGCTGTTTCACCTGCGATGAGCAGACGACCACGGCGCGAGGGGCTTACCGAATCACTCGAGACCATCTTGCCAGCCTGCTCATCCTCCGCGAGCTGCTTCTGGAGCTGGGGAAGTTCAAGGTTGGCGATATTGCGGATGGAATGCCCCCTCTCGGTAAGTGATCGCAGTAAACCCAACCGCGTCACATCCTCCCCGCTGTAGAGCCTGCGGTTTGTTTCAGTCCGTCCGGGCTTCACCGCTCCATAGCGCTTTTCCCAGATCCGTATCGTGGGCGCGGCGAGTCCAGTCCTCTTCACAACTGCTCCAATCCCGTAAACCCCCTGAGTTGAGTTCTTCATAGCGGGCTCATCTTAGCTCGACCTCTACAAATGTATACAAAAAATGAACGGATGCAGCTAATTGTGAGCTTGATGGGAATTTGTGTTGCCAGTGTATTGTTTCTGATTAAATTTTGAATAGTTTAAATCGCATTAAACATCTACAAATGAGCAACGAAATCTCTCTTAGTTCACACAATCCTCTGGTGGGACGCTCAATTCTCACTGACCGCGGACGAAAAACCTCTGAGCAGGCAGCCTACTTCAACCTCTTAAGTGCCGTCCTCCAGAGGCCCACTTCTCGTGACTGCAGCACTGACTCGCTCGAAAACGGGTCTGCAGAGTCGCCTTCTCTTCCCTCCTGAGCCTCGGTCGCTCCCAAAGCGAGGCCCAGCCGCCTCCGAGCATTCCCTCTCGCCTCCCTGTGAACGCTATCGCAAGCCGTGACACCTCCAAGCCACAAATGGCCTCCCGAGTGGAGTTCCGCACGCCGGCTGCAAAGGACCGTCTTGCTGCGAGAGAGCGTCCCGTGAAAAGCGCAGTGATGCGCCAAGCCTGGAAAAACCTGCTATTCCTTCACTGGGAAGTGCCAGCTGGACAACTGCAACCGTTCCTTCCACCCGGTCTTCACGTCGATACCTACGATGGGAAAGCATGGATTGGTATCGTCCCCTTCTTCATGAGGGGGGTAAGACCCGCATTCCTTCCAAGTGTTCCGGGTCTTTCTAATTTCCTCGAGCTGAATGTCAGGACCTATGTCTACGATGAGAGTGGCACGCCTGGAGTATGGTTTTTCTCGTTAGACGCCAACCATGGGGTCGCGTGCTCCCTTGGCCGAAGGCTTTTCAATTTGAACTACCGCAATGCCAGAATTCAAGCGCGCGAGGGGAACTGGATTGATTTTCGGGCACACCGGAATGGCTTCTCGGACGATGCCACATTCCGCTACCGGAGCACGGGCTCGGGTCGCATTGCTCAGTCGGGGAGCCTAGATTTTTTCCTGACTGAGAGATACGCGTTGTATTCCAGCTCCAAACACGGGTCTCAACTGTGGAGAGGAAGGGTCCATCACAAACCCTACCAGTTACATAACGCAGAGATAGAAAGTTATTCCAGCACTCCCATCGCTTGGAACCGGCAGAGCCCGGTATCGGGGCCTCCTCAGCATAAGTGTGCCTCCCCCGGTGTAGAGGTAGAAATCTTCTCCTTACAGAGGGTCTGACTCGTCGCCTCTCCCCACAATCATTTTTGCCGATGACCAAACGTATACTGATAGCTGGAGGGACTTCCGGAATAGGAGCTGAGACTCTCAAGCTGCTGAGGGAGGACGGCCATGAGATCTATTGCGCCTGTCGCTCTCCCGAAGAGCTCCCTGAAGATCCTCACGTTCACGGCTTAGCATTTGACGCCGCCAACCCGTCCAAGTCTCTCGCTCTTCCCGAGACCCTCGATGGGTTCGTTTACTTTCCGGGCACAATCACTCTGAAGCCGTTCGGCAGACTAACTGCTGAGGACTTTCTCCACGATTTGCAGGTCAATTTTCTTGGAGCAGTCGGCCTCCTTCAAACGGCTCTGCCTTCCCTCATGAAGGGAAAGGATGCTGCAGCAATTTTCTTCTCGACCGTTGCTGTGCAGACCGGCCTGCCCTTTCACGCAAGCATCTCGGCAGCGAAAGGTGCCGTTGAGGGTCTCACACGATCCCTCGCTGCAGAATTGGCGCCTCGGGTCCGAGTGAATTGTATCGCCCCCTCACTCACCGACACAACGCTCGCAGCGCCCCTGGTGAGCAGCGACGAGAAGAAGGCTAGCTCCGCCAAGAGACATCCCCTGAATCGGATCGGGGATCCAAAGGAGATTGCCGGGCTGGTGCAATTTCTTCTCGGGGCCCAATCCCTCTTTATGACCGGAAACATCATCAAGGCGGATGGAGGGCTTTCCTCCTTGAAACTGTTTTAGACACGAGCGTTGCGGAGGAGGTAGCTCCGCGCTTCGCGCGCAAAGATCACCTGAAATTAGCACAAACAAACAACAGACAATCCCACAACAAAAGATACATATGAAACTAGTAACAACATCACTAATCGGAATGCTCGCTTTTGCCTCAATCGCATCTGCGGAGAAGAAAGGGAAAAAGGACATCGTTGATACGGCAGTAGCAGCCGGCTCCTTCAATACCCTTGCAGCGGCCCTCAAGGCTGGCGGCCTCGTCGACGCTCTGAAAGGGGACGGTCCTTTCACTGTCTTTGCCCCAACCGACGAAGCTTTCGCAAAGTTGCCAAAAGGCACGGTGGAAACACTCCTGAAGCCCGAGAACAAGGACAAGCTCGTAGACATTCTTACCTACCACGTCATCAGCGGCAAGGTTGCGTCCAAGAAAGCCGTCAAGCTTGATACCGCCAAGGCGTTGAACAAAAAGTCCATCAGCCTTGAGGTAAAGGACGGGTCTCTCTACCTGAACTCTTCAAAGGTCGTTAAGGCCGACATCAAGTGTTCGAACGGCATCATCCACGTGATCGATTCCGTCCTGATCCCTTCTGCGGGTGAAAAGACAGGCAAGAACGTGACCGAAGACCTTATGGTTGCTGCCATCGAAAAAGGTGTGAAGCTGTTCAATCACGGGCAGCACGGAGCCTGTGCTGATGTCTACGAGGTGGCTGCTCTCGCAGGACTGAAGATGGACAGCAAAGAGCTTAGCTCCGACACGAAGGCCGTTCTCATGACCGCTCTGAAGGCGAGCCAGAACAGTCAGTGCGACACCACCCGTGCTTGGACCATGCGCAGAGCTCTGGATCGCGTCATGGCATCCACCAAGTAAAACCAAGTAAATCCTCATTGAGGGGGCGGCGTTGCAACACCTGTGCAACGCTGCCCCTCATTTTTTACGGGGAAGCGACGATCGTCGCCCCCAACCAGAAACCTGCTGGTCCTGTCACCAGAAGCCCGACACGAAGGCGTGAAGAAGTTTCGTAGCCTCAAGTTAAGTGTCGATCGCGGTGTGGAACACCCCTGGGACTAAGGCGGGGAAGTACGGAGACTGGGACTCGAACCCAGGACCAATTGGTTAAAAGCCAACTGCTCTACCAACTGAGCTATCTCCGCTTTCTGTACCCGCTTGGGAGGCGCGGAAAATGGGGTTCTTCCGGGCCCGTGACAAGGGAATTTTTATCCGGAAGCAAGGATTCCAGCGTGGATCGCTCCAACCTACCCTCCAGCATAGCCCCCTACCCGAGGAGAGCCATTACGAGACCACTACGAATCTTGGGCTGAAACCACGTAGACTTCGGGGGCATGATCCGGTTTTGACGGCACACCTCAATAAACTGCTCAATCGTAACCGGAGCGAGGGTCACAGCCAAATCATGACGCCCCGCGTCGACCTCAGATTTCAGATAGCCCGCGTCCCGATTTCCTCCAACGAACGTCAGCTCTTTCGCACGAGGGTCCTCAATTCCCAGAATACCGGCAAATATATGCCGTTGAACGATATCAGAGTCGATTGCCTGAGCCGCGTTCGAGGCATCATACGCTCCCGATCGCGGCGTGAGCTTCAGCCAGCCTCCATCTATATACACTCCGATCTCATGAACCCTCCCGGGTTGGTAGATCGGGGCCTCCAGCCTCTCTATGTCGAAGGCCTCGGACAACCCCTTTGTCAAAGTGTCCAAAGTAATCCCGGGAGCTGTAACAAGGCGGTTGTAGGGCGCCAGCCCCATGGTGTGCGCAGGAAAAAATACAGTGAGGAACCCTCCAGTCCCCCGCATCGCAGCAGCTGCGCTTCGATGATTGCCATCAGCAACATACGCATGCGGCTCAGCTGCGAGCACCTCACGGAGGGAATCTATTTCATCGGAATCTGTAACCATCCAGATCCGATGCGCGCTTCCATCCTCATTATCGAGGGCCTCAAAGTCACAGGGTCTCTGCTCGGTATAGCTTTTCAACCTGCCGAGAAAATTACCATCTCGGTCATCCACAGAAAGATTCACCGTTCCAATGATCGCGCTGGTAGCCTCAATCAGATCTGCACGACCCTTGGCCTTCTCCTCTCGAATCCCCTCATTACGGATAATAACACCTCCGGGTGTCTGGTCCGTCCGTATATCATCCGTAGGAGCCATGCCCCCTAACCCAATCTGGCGAACCCCTGGACGCTCAGGATCCGCTATCTCGTAGAGGAAAAGAGCGTTTTCTACTACCTTGGTCGAATCGCTTTCTACCATCTGCGCCATTTTCACCGCCCCCTCCTCTAGCGCCTCGGGAGATCCGTCCTTAAGCATTTCGTCAGCGCTCACCGCATTACAGTGCGGCATGGTCACACGCAGAACACTCTCTGGCTGCACCTGTAAAAGCTCCCAGATCTCGCGATCGCTCTGAAACTCATCATAATTTGGACTGCAAAGGCGCTGGGCGGCACCTGAGTCAACAGGAACAAGGGAACGGCGGATCGGGTTAACATTAACCATGGTTTTCAAATGTCACGGAACCCTGCGAGGCAGCCCATGAGGCGTCAATTCTTTCTTCTTATCGATATTTTCACCAGCCCAACCCCATCCGGTTCCAGTGGCTACGGTAGATAGAATCGTATTTCGTCCAAGGCCTTCTTTTTCGTCCGAGGAACTTCCTCTGGGTAACCAACCTTGACGAAACCAATTACCCTTTCCTCATGCTCTGAGACACCTAGAGCGTCGTATACTACCGGATCCCGCGTGATTGCCCCAGTAGTCCACTGTGCCCCGACGCCTCGAGACCAGAGAGAAAGAACAAAATTATGAAGAGCGCAAACCGTTGCGGCATAGTCCTCCTCCTCCCTGAAAGGATCATCAGGCGACTTTCTCGAAGTAACCGCAATCAGCTCTGGCGGTTCCAGAATCTTCCGTCTGGCCTTCTCGAAGAGGTTCGATGTCGCTTCCGGATTCTTGAGTCGCACAATCTGGTCCACACCACGGACGAGCTGCAATCTGGTCGCCTCCCCCATAAGATAGAACTTCCATGGATGAGTATGCTTGTGACACGGCGCATGCCGAGCGGCCTCGAAGGCTTCCTCGAGAATATTCCTATCCACAGGATGATCCCTGAATGAGAAAATCGAACGCCGGGAGATCAAGGTCTCCTGCGCGGAGTTCATTGGCTGCCCTTCGCTGAAGCTCATGCTCGGTAACACCACGGGACAAGGCCCTCTCTGTCCAGAGCTTTCCCCCGCCCGTCCCCGAGCTCCAATTAACCCACATGCGGTAACATGACCCGGCATTGAGCTGGCAGAATACAGGCTAGAACGCCTGAATCGCCGTTATAACCGCTTTTTCCAAAGGCATCAATTTAATGAGCGTTTGTGAGAATAAACTCCCCTTTGTCGACGTTTAAAGAGGAGACACATTTTTCAAAGTGAACGGCTGCCGGGTAGCTTTTATGGGTTTTTGCTGCCCGCGGCCGTTCACCTTTTTCTCGCGAGAGTCCATCTGTCCTGTAAGGCTCTCCCAACAGATGAAGCAGCTACTCATCCTATGCCTCCTTTCCCTCCCCGCTCAAGCGCACGGACAGGAGACCTCCCCCACACAACTCCCTCCTGCAACCACCGATCAAATCCAGCCCCTGCCTCGGTCGAAGGACGGTCAAAAAAAGAGTAGTGGGGTAAAGAAGCCGAGCTTCGATCCCATCGATAAGATTGAGAAAAGCCTCGAGGCACGCCGGAAGCAGATCTCAGAAGCACGCAAGAAAGCGCGGAATCGGGCCCGGGCACAGCGGGAAGCCCAACAACCTGAGGAACCCGCACTTATCCTTCCCTCAAACAGCTCCCCAAAGAAAGACCTGTCCGGCAATTGGATTTCACGGGACGAAAGCCTCAAAGAAATCCTCGTAAGGCAATTTCAGAAAACAGTGGGTAAGGACGCAAGTTTCAAGCTCGGTAAGATTACCGGTAAATACACCGTCTCCGTGAGCCCGGACCTCACCAAGCTCACCGCCGCGTGGGAGGAATGGAAAATGGATAGCACGACAACCCGCGGAGAGCGCTCGGTAACTCTTTCTGTATCGGTAGATGGAACTCAGGAATACGAGATCCTCCAGATTGTCGACGGAAAGAACCCCAAAATGCGGAAGATCGAGATCAAACTCATAGAGGATAAGACCACTTCACAGAGCTTCTTCGAAGGCACTAAAATGCGAACCAAGGTAGACCTCCCTACCCTGATCAGTGGGCACTGGGCCCTTCATGAGCAAACCTTTTACCTTCAGGGATCCGGTCAGGAAACGGCATGGAAGTTCATCCCACATCCAGCGAAATAATGCTGAATTTTTCTGATCTCTTCTAGAGGAACTGCGTCTCAGCAAGAAGCCTGTAGGTCCCTCCGGCATCGATCAGTTCGCTGTGTGTCCCAGTCTCCACAATTCTGCCTCCCTGGAGAACATGAATGCGGTCAGCGTCTCTCACCGTGCCTAGACGGTGCGCTATGATGAGACTCGTCCTGCCTTTCATGAGTTCATCCAGCGCCTCCTGAACGAGTCGTTCACTCTCTGAGTCGAGTGAGCTCGTGGCCTCGTCCAGCAGGAGAATCTTTGGGTCAGCAAGAATCGCACGAGCAATCGCAATTCGTTGACGCTGACCGCCGCTCAGCTTGACTCCCCGTGGGCCGACCATGGTGTCATAACCTTCGGGGAACTCGGTGATAAATTCGTGAGCATGAGCCTTCCGCGCGGCTTCCTCAACCTGTTCCTGGCTGGCATCCCAGCTACCATACCTGATGTTTTCTCCCACGGACCCTCCAAAAAGCAGCACATCCTGTGGCACCAGTGCCATCGCACCGCGCAGGGCAGCAAGGGGCAGCCCGGCCGCAGGGTCTCCGTCTATTAAAACCGCTCCATCCTGCGGCTCGTAGAAACGTAGCAGAAGAGAAAATAGAGTGGACTTACCAGCGCCACTTGAACCAACGAAGGCGATACGCTCTCCGTTCTCCACCTTGAAGGAAACCCCGTCCAGGACCACCTTCTCGGGCCGCGAAGGATAGGCAAAACTGAGGTTCTGCGCCTCAACAGTTCCCAACACTTCAAATGGAACGTCACCAGTTCCTTCTTCTTCTGGATCCTCCGCCATGATTTCGCGCAGCCGCTCAGTCGCCCCGTTGGCTTTCTGGATCTGACTGACGATCTCGGGGAACGCCCCTAGGGACGCTCCTACAAAAACACTGAAAAGGATAAACGCCGTGAATTCAAACGGTGTGATTTCTTCTCGCACCAGCATTCCCGCCCCAAACCAGGCTACTACCGAAATACTGCCGAGGAGAACAAAGATAATAAACGAAACGAAAAGAGCTCGAACCCGAGCTCCCCGGTTAACGACCGACAGATAATCCTCAAGAGCGTCACTATAACGGCGCCTTTCATGGGATTCGTTACTGTAGGCCTTGAGTTCTGCAATCCCCTGAGTGCTTTCTTCGAGCACAACGCCACTAACTGCCAGACTATCCTGGGCTTGATTGGAATACGCGCGAACCCGGCGCCCGAATAATGCAACCGCAAGAATCACCACCGGAATCATGGCGAGCATGAAAAGAGAAAGCTTCCAGCTCATGACGAAAATGAAGATCAGTCCTCCGACCAGAATCACCGACTGTCGCGCGAGCTGAGGCACCGTAGTGAGTAACGTTTCTCTTAAGACCGCAAGATCTGCCGAGACCCTGTTGCTTAATTCTCCCGCCCGGTGCTTCTGGAAAAAATCGAGGGGAAGCCGTACCAGACGACTGAAAACATCTACCCGGATATCATTGAGAGCACTTTCACCTGCTTTGATAAATCCTCGCACTCTCCAATAGGCGATAAAGGCCTGCAGAGCGAGAATTGCGAGAAGCGTGATAACCGTCTGATTAATATTCGAGCGGATGACAGAGACATCCGGAGAGGCCGTTGAGTTCAGCATCTCGAGAGGAGATCCAGTCGGACTGCCAATGAGCTTGCTGAGATAGTAGGGAAAGGCCAGGGAAAGACCCGCAGTCACGAACAAGGCAATCAATGAGGGGACGAAAACCGTTCGGTAGCGATTCAAATACCCATAGAAAGCCAGCGCCGGGACACGTCTACGTGAACCCTCCTTCCCGGCATTCTTCTCTGAGCGCATGCCCGGATGGGACACCATGGCAGGCTGAGTGGCAAGCCTCCGAGCACGTCGTTCTAATCTTAAGGCAAGCTCCTGGTAAGATTCATCTCTCCGCTTCTTGGGCCAGGTTCTCTTCCCCAAGGGTCACCTTAAGCCGGTAAAACATCAGATTCTGATTCGGATGATTCAGTTCAAAGTCCACAATCTGCACCCCCTCAGAAAGAGCAAGGTTCTGCTCTACCTTCCTCAGGCCACTGACCCTCTGGAACTCTTTGGCCTTCAGGTCGGGAGCTCCCTGAATTTCCCAGCTCAAACCGCGCTCGGGAGCATCCAGTCGAACCCTGATCCTGAAGCGAAGGTCGCCTCCCCTGCCTTCAACCAAGAAGGGGATTCCCGGATCTTCCGGGGAAACAGGGTTGAGCCCCGAAAAGTATTCCAGCAAATCGGGCCTGCCATCTGATTCCGTGTCCTTGCCTCCTGCCTCGATTCCAAATTCCCTTAACCATTCATCAAAACGTTCGGAAGGGGTCTTGGCCTGACCATCAATCGCAGACTGAATCACCGCTTGGATTGCCGGAGCACTTCTACTGATCCGGCTCGCGAAGGATCGACTCTCATCGAGGTCATTGGCCGCACTCACCAAAGTCCAGTCCTCACAGGAGCTATCATCCCGACCAACATAAAAACCGGCTCCGTCAAACAGAGAGGCCAAAAATTCCGAACCATCTTCACAGATCGCATTCGTGTCATAAAATGAATCAGCTCCAAAGAGAATGCCTGCCAGCTTCCAGTCACCTCCCTTACGGATAAAGACCCCCCCGCCGGAATCTCCAAAAGTCGCCTGGCACTCGTCACGCCCAAGGACATCATCAAAATCGGTGACCAGCATCGGGCCCCTCACACCGGCCTCGGAGAACCCATCGACAGTATTCCTTCCCCAGCGGGCACGCTGATCTTCGGGCGCCCAGGTCCACCCTCGCCTCTGCCCGAACCGCCTTACCTCCTCCCCCCGGGAACGGCCCCGCCCCATCATCACGACCTCTCTCCCTGCCTCATCAGACGTCGTATACAGTCCCGCATACGCAGGGAACTCCCCAAATACTTCGAAAATCCTCAAGTCTGTTCCCGGAATATCCAGAGACCCGTTACCTTCATTAAAATTGGGATTAATAAAATACACGCGATCAGCCTCTTCGCCTGTAAACCACGATCTCTGTATAAATGTTTCTGAACCCTTCCCAAGGTGAACTGCTGTAATGAAATGGCTGGGAGAAATCACCGTTCCAAGAAACTCCTTATACTCACCCTGATAACACCAGCCCGCCCCCTCGTAGAGGCCCGCCGGAGCCGTCTCCCGGTGATAGCTTGGATCGCCCGTTTCGAAGAACACGATGCCAGGGAGTTGGCACACCCCCAAAAGGAGAATGAGCCCTGCGAGGCGCACAATCGAAAGTTCCCTGGTCGGCTGCATGACTAGAATTTGAGTGATCGGCTTCAGGACTACCCCACCACAATGAACATCCCCCGACTTTATACCAGATGAAGAGATTCTTCCACCTGGAACCGCGCTACTCTTACCCTGGATCTGCCCAGCCTCTCTTCAGAGGCTCGATTGGGCCATCTGGCGCGCCTCATTATCTGCCTGTATCAGAGCCTCCAAGGATGGGCTCTGCACGACCGAATGCTGCCCCATGACCTCCTCGACGAGACCCCAGATTTTCGGGAATGGTATGGCCCCATTAAGAAAGGCCTCTACAGCTACTTCATTCGCAGCATTCATTACCGCAGGCAGCGTCCCACAAACCGTCCCCGCCTCCCGCGCAAGCCGCAAGGCGGGAAAAACCTCCTCACGGGGCGCTTCAAAGTCCAGACGAGCCAGGGCTGCAAAGTCGAGGGGCTGAAGCGAATGAGCAATACGATGCGGCCAGGTCACTGCATACTGAATAGGAAAA
>Ga0115012_10002159_pt1 | contig 11449 bp, 10 predicted proteins | sample TroAtlMetagenome_FD_88706 | JGI IMG/M metagenome (GOLD analysis project Ga0115012, IMG submission 88706) | Marine eukaryotic phytoplankton communities from Atlantic Ocean - Tropical Atlantic ANT10 Metagenome | ecosystem: Environmental > Aquatic > Marine > Oceanic | place: Tropical Atlantic...
ATATTAATAATCTTGACATTAAATCCTTTCTCATGAAGAATATTTGCTGCAATATAACCATCTCCTGCATTATTTCCTTTGCCACAAACAAACAAGAATAAAGCTGAATCTGAGAAATTAATTATAATATGTTGAGCTAATTGATTACCTGCCTTCTTCATTAAATCAAATATATCACAGCCTTGATCAACTGCATTAATATCTAGAATTTGAAATTCTTTTATATCTCTCATACTAAATTAACTGGTAAATAAATAATATAAAGAAAGAAAATAAAATTAATCCGCCCAGTCTAGTAAGAGGTATTCTAATCATTGCAAAAGTAGCTATAGTCAACATTATCAATAATGGAAGTGTTCTCTCGATAACAAAGGATTCTACAGCTATTGGACTAATGATAGCAAGTACACCCATCACTAGAAATATATTAGCTATGTTTGAACCTATTACATTACCTACTGCTATCTCTTTATGACCCATACGCGCAGCTGAAACAGTTCCAGCTAATTCAGGAAGACTGGTACCTATAGCCACTACACTGAGGCCAATTACTATCTCGGAAACTCCCATTGACTCTGCAATAGAAACTGCAGCATCTACTGTAATCTGCGCTCCAAAAAGAAGAGCGACTAAACCTCCCAAAAGTAAAGGGAAAGATGTTTTTTCTTCTACATCTTGAATGATGGAGGTATCACTTGATCTTTTGTACAACCAAAATATGTAAATCAAATACATTATGAAAAATAGAGCTCCTTCACTAGCTGATATTAGATTATCTTGTGAAAAAAGGAAAAGAAGGATAACTGCTAAAAACATGACATAACTATCATTATTTGCATCATTATCTGGAACAATATGTGTTCCCAAAACATAATAAAATATAAATGTAGATACGGCTAAAACCAAACCAATATTAGATATATTTGAACCAACAATATTACCTAAAGCCAAATCATTATAATCCTGAAATGAGGAGATAATAGAAACTAAAAGTTCTGGAAGACTCGTACCAAAGGCTACAATAGTAACTCCAACTACATGTGGTGATATTCCTTTTTCTTCAGCAAAAGAAGCTGAGTTCTCAATGAAATAATCGGCGCCTTTAGTTAACAGAAAAAAACCCAAACACAAAAGCAAAAAATCTACAACAAGACTCATCTTATAGACTCCATATTCTTAATTCTCTTGTCAATTAAATTGGCTTTAGCAATATCATTTCTGACATATAAATTATTGCCTGATATATACGAAAGACCCTGCTCACATTTACTCTCCGCCTCAGCTATATCTTTACCTTTACTGACAACTGCTGCAGCTCTAGAACTTGTAGTCGCTATAATGCCACTATCTTCTAAATTAACTGCAGCATAATACAAATCAGCGTAATCATCATAAGAATCATTGACAATAAGTGTTGCATCTTTAGCCGGATTACTGCCATAGCCTTTAGGTACTATATATTTACAAACTGAAGCTTCCCTTTTGAATTGAACATCTCCCAGACTCCCCTCCGCTATATTCATACAAATAGACGCAAAATCATCATCTAATAATGTCAAAAGATTCATGGCTTCCGGATCTCCAAATCTTGCATTATATTCAATAAGTTTGACTCCTTGACTAGTAATCATAAAACCTCCATATAATATTCCCTTGTAACCTTCTCCAAACTCCTCTCTTAAAGCATATTCTACTCTCTCATTAATCTCTCTAGCTTCATTTAATTCACCATCTTTTACAAAAGGTAATGAATGATTATAATCTGTGTAACACCCCATTCCACCAGTATTTGGTCCCGTATCTCCTTCATATGCTCTCTTATGATCTTGTACTGCAGGCATATGTGCTATATTTTTCCCATCACAGAAACTCATTAACGAAAATTCCTCCCCCTCCAATTTTTCTTCAATTACAAATGAACCTCCTTTCCTAATTAACTCATTACAATATTTCATTCCCTCTTGAACTGACAACAAATGTTCACCTGAAACCTTGACTCCTTTTCCTCCCATCAAACCATCATATTTTACAACATAATTTCCAGATAAAAAAGAAATAAAGTCTTCAACACCATTCATTGATTCAAAACGTTGATATTTTGGAGAAACAGTTATCTTATTTTTATTTAGTAAGTCTCGAGTAAATCCCTTACTTGTTTCAATTTGTGCGTGTAGTTTAAGAGGACCGACTACAGGTATTCCCTTTTTCCAGAAAACATCCGAATAACCGAAAGATAATGGATCTTCTGGACCAATTACAACACATTTAATGTCCTTCATCAAAGCAAAATCTACAATTTTATCAAGATTATTTAAATAATTACTTACAAATATAAATTCACGTGATAAAGACATTAATCCAGGATTGCGATTAGTTAAAATTGAAAATACATTAACTCCGGATTCTGATAATTTTTTAGCAATTATATGCTCACGAGCACCACTACCTATGACAAGAAAATTCATTTTTCACTCAATTCGGAGGCACTGATTAAACTCTCAAATGGAATATTAAAAGGAACTAATTTCTCTTCTGCACCCTCCTCTCTATCAACGACAACAATAATCTTAGTAACCTGAATTCCCTCCTCTTGGAGAACTTTAAGTGATTCTATATTTGATCCTCCTGTGGTAGCCACATCATCGATCAAAACTGCTTTTCCTTCGGAAGGTCCCTCTAATCTGGAACCTGTCCCATGCTTTCTTTCACCTTTTCGAATCATGGTGTAAGGTATACCACTTTCAAGAGATAAAGCAACTGCAAGAGGCACAGCGCCCAATTCCATTCCAGCTATGAAATCTGTTCCTTCTGGAATAAGTTTTGCAAATTCAACTGATATTAATTTTAGAATCTCTGGGTTTGTGGATGCCATCTTCATGTTGACATAATAACTTGATTTTTTACCAGATGTAAGTGTGAATTCACCAAACCTTAAGGCTTTACATTCTATCAATTTCTGCCTTAATGCAAGATTAGATGACATAACTAGAAATTATACTAAGGAACTCACTAATATATATTTCCCTCAATGAAAAACTTTCAAAGCTGAAGGTATTACATCTATATTCAGAGGAGTCGTTCCCAGATTCTCTCCATCCACATTGATTGCAGTAGGTTCCTCTGTTTCAATCACAAGATTCTTAAACCTATAATACTCAACATTAGGATTCCAAACATGAGAACCAGATGCTTTTAATTGATTAAATAACTTAAGAACTTGAAAACGACTTATATGATATATGATTCCTAAATCCATTTTTCCATCATCTACATGTGCCATAGGTGCTAAAGTTAATCTATCTCCACCAGTCTTAGTATTTTGTATCAAAAGTAGAATAAATGAAGAATCAATTAAATTTCCATCAATATAGCATTTGGCATTTCGAACCTTGCCTCTGATAATGCTCATTAAAGAACCTAAATCATATCTTATCGGACCTAAAAAACGCATCTTCTCTGCCAAAATATTAGCATCTACTCCAAGACCCCAACCTACCAAATTATGAGAAAAGCGTACCTTTTCCTCCTCGCCATCCATAAATGTTACTTTACCCACATCCATTTTTCTAATTCTCCCATTCACCACTCTTTGAACGGCGTCTAAATAATCTGTAATTTCCATATCATTTGCTTGACTATTTCCAGAACCTGAAGGTACAATAGATATTGGAATTTTGGATGCATACGAATCCTCTCTTCCCAAAAGACCAGTGATTATCTCAGAAAGGGTGCCATCACCTCCCACAGACATTAAAGCCTCACCTTCTTGGAAATTAATATTAGAAACTAAATCTTCTGCATGGCCACTATATTCTGTAAAATAGATAATAGAATTAATATTGGACTGTTCTAAATCTGTAGATATTAGATTAGAGATTTCTTTCCCTTTTCGCTTTCCAGCAAAAGGATTTACAATAATATGCATTTTTTTAACGGTATATAATTCTTCTAATTTTTGGTTAATAAAATGAGGAACTGGTTCCGGAGGGGGAATGTATGAACGAAGAAAGCCTTTTACTTTCTCAGGAGGAACTAAATCCACACGTTCCAATTTCTTACTCATATTTAGGCATATATCAAGCTTTATAAGGAAGTCTCTTTAAAGTCAAATATCGGGAATGTGGCATATGCTGAACCCGTGAAGTGAGGAATCGCGAATGAGTAAATCAATATACAGCTACGTTAGAGATCAGTGGAAAGTTCCATCTGATAATTTGAAATCACTCCAAAAAGAAAGACTTATTTCTTACAGGAGAGAAGATGCTTCTACAAAAATAGAGAGACCTACTAGACTTGACAGAGCGCGCAGTCTAGGTTACAAAGCCAAACAAGGTTATGTACTCGTAAGAACAAGAATAAGAAGAGGAGGAATGCGTAAGCACGCAATAACTTCCGGTCGAAGAGCTAAAAGAACTGGTATTTCCAAGATTACTATGGGTAAAAATTTACAAATGATAGCTGAAGAAAGAACTGGTAAGAAATATCCAAATCTTGAAATATTAAATTCATATTGGGTAGCTGAGGATGGAAGATACAAATGGTATGAAGTTATACTTGTTGATCCTAGTCACCCAGTAATTATTTCCGATTCTAAAATAAACTGGATTTGTAATCGTGCCCATAAAGGAAGAGCCCATAGAGGATTGACTTCTGCAGGAAAGAAATCTAGAGGATTAATGAACAAGGGTAAAGGTGCTGAAAAAGTTAGACCAAGTAGAAGAAAACATATGGTCAAACATAAACAAAGTAGAACACCTCATCCACCAAAGAAAACATAGGGATTGATAACATAGATTACAATCGAAAGAATCCGTATATGGCCAAAATAGTGGATTCATACACTATCTCTGAAGGTTCAGGAAAGGAAACCAATCATTATGTGTTCTCTATCAAGGGAAGTGGAATTCGATACAAGTCTGGCGATGCAATGGGGTTATATCCAAAAAACAATGAGCAATTAGTTAAGGATACCATTAGAAAACTAAGAGCAAAGCGTAGCGACATCGTTTCGACAGGAGACATGGAAGAAACTACCCTTGAAAATGCTCTTCTACACCGTTTTGTGATTCATAGGGCGGGTAAAAAGTTCCTTACCATGGTTCAGGAAAAATTAGGTAAGGGAAAACCTAAGAGAGAATTGGAGGCAATTCTAAATGATGCTGATGAATTAGAAAAATACCTTTTTGTTCGTGATTACATAGACATAATGAATGAATATAAAGTTAAAATAGCTCCACAAGAATTTATTGATGTTTTATCTCCTATTGCTCCTAGATTATATTCAATTAGTTCCTCACCAAAAGCCCACCTGGGAGAAATTCATTTAACAGTCGCAATTGTAAAATATAATAATTTTGATAGAGATAGATACGGCCTAGCTACAGGAGATTTAGCTAGAGGAATAACTGTAAACCAAACTGAAGTCCCAATATACATACAACCTACAAGAGATTTTGTCATTCCTGAAAATGGATCTAAAGACATAATTATGGTTGGACCTGGAACAGGAATTGCTCCCTTCCGAGCATTTATGGAAGAAAGAGTAAGTACGGGAGCTACAGGAAAAAACTGGCTTTTCTTTGGAGAAGTTCATGAAGAAAGTACCTTCTTCTACAAAGATGAGTGGTTTGAATATATGAAGGAAGGAAAATTAACCAAACTTACTACCGCATTTTCAAGAGATCAAAAGGAAAAAATATATGTTCAGAACAGAATATTAAGCAATGGGAAAGAAATTTGGGAATGGTTACAAAATGGTGCATATTTCTTTATTTGTGGAGATAAGCAATATATGGCAAAAGATGTTCATAAAGCTTTGATTACAATAGCTGAAGAGCATGGGAAAATGAAGAAAGAAAAAGCTGAACACTATATTAATCAAACATTAATGAAAGAAGAACACCGATATCTTAGAGATGTTTACTGATTTTTCTTTCCATCTTTTCCAATAATTTCTCCGGTTTTCAAATCAATAGTCTCCCCAGTTTCTGGGTTAAATCTGAAACCAGATTGTTGTGTTTTAACACCAGAACTTTGAAGATTATCTGAATCTCCATAATCATCAAAGTAATCTCCACTATCTCCAATTCTATTATAGATAAACATACCTATTCCTGCAATTGACAAACCAATTAAAGGTAGCCAAACCAAAGGCTCATTAATTAATGAATCATCATCCTCAACAACAACTTTCTCTTCTTCCACGAACTCCTCTATAGTTACATTAACATTTGCAGAGGCTTCATTATCTGTTTCATCAAACTCATCAATTATATTATCTGGATCAATTTTAGCTTCAATTAAGTACTGCCCCGGCTCTACAGGAGTCCAAAAGAAAGTTCTCACTTCCTCCCCATTTACCCTACCTAAAGGCTCTGTTTGATAAATTTCAAACAACTCTCCATCAATAAAAAGCGAAATCTCGGCACCTATGCAATCGGATGAGGCTCCAGTCATATTCATAGTGTCTTGAGGACATTCACAACATATTTCAGGACCAAAATTCAAAGCACTAACTGTGATCTCTAAGGTCTGATTAAGGAATATAGTATTAGGTAAATTTCGCATTTCTACTGATAATTGGAAATTTCTAGGCTTCACAATTACACTTAAATTTGCAATATTATCAGTTTCATTCATATCCACAAAATCATTTCCAGATATCTCTCCAATAACTGTAAGGTTGAAAGATCCTGCTGTGTCGGTAGTTCTCCAGAAAAGAGTAACTAATCTTGTTTCATTATATCCTAAATTTTCTTCATACTTATAATATACTGGATTACCCTCAAAATCATAATTCTGAAATTCAGGAGTTGAGGAATTATCTACATATAATGAAAATTGAAAATCAGGAATTTCTGCTCTATTATTAACAATTAATAACGAAAGTTCCATATGATCACCCTTGAACACAGGATCGTTTGCTGTCATATCTATTATGCTAAAATCATACTCCGGGGCTGCCACATTTACAAGTAAGGAATTCACATTATTATCTTCATCAAGTTCATCGAATTGTGAAGATGGATCTCCTCTAACTGAGATACTAGGTTGCTGAACCTGCCATGTATGACTTACTGTTAAATTAAGAAATTCCCCTTGATTAGCTGTGATTTCCCAACTGTTAATCAATTCACCATCAATTCTAAGATCTATCGGAAATTTAGAAACATATGCAGATCCTTCATTGAATATAGTAACTTGAATGTCTGAAGGAATACCCCGAATTGGCTTACCAATAACTTGTAACTCCAAAATATTTATATCTGGCTTAGATTCTAGAACAACTAGTCTAAAAGAAAAATTATTATCATCTTCCACCCATTCCTCAATTTCATTAAGAGGATCTATCCTAACAATAATAGTATGATTGCCTAATATATCAGTCCCAGTTTCAGAAGACCAAGTTACAGTTGCTGATTCAGTTCCTCCAAATATTTCCTCACCATTTCTCGTTGCATTATCAATATTATCAATAAATGCATAACCAATCAAACTTTCAGTGCCATTCTCAGGCAAATCATAATATCCTACTCTTACAGAACTGGCAGAGGTAACATAATCCTCATTCAGAATGTATGTAGTCAAATTAACCTCATGGCTTGTAAAAATGTCTTCAAGCCAATAATCTACTGGATCTACACTTATATTTCTAAATTCATTTAATGTTAATTCGGGTGTATGCTCCCTAACATATACTTCTTGTGAAAAGACATTATCATCTTCATTAAATTCTTCTATATCTTCACCTGAATCAAGATAAATATTTATTTGGAATAAACCAACTTCGTCAGGCTGCCATGTTATGTTAAATTGAGCAGGTGCACCAGGATCTATTATGGTGTATACTCTAGGATCATCAATTGTCTTTGTTTCCCCATTTATACTTTGTTCGAACTTAATTTTGAATTCAGTACAACTATCGCGGCCTGAATTTTCAAAAACAACTAAAATATCTACAGAATCTCCAATAGCTGGAACTTCTGGTGTAAATATGATTGGAAAAAGCTCCCCATCATTAACGCCTAAATCTGCCAGTTCCTGTTCAAAAACAGTATATTCGTGCACAATCTTGTTATTATCTTCATTTGTTTCATCTATATCTTCTTCATAATCAATAGATATTGTCAAAACATGATCACCTAGGCCCCCACAACCATCAAGCCCATCTGGTTTGCAAGTAAATTCAATAGTGGCCTTTTTTGTTTGATCAATAACTGATTCAGTAGATTCAAAAACAGGAACACACTGATCATCTGAATCACATTCTGAGGTACTATTCCAAACCACTATCTTTACCTCATTAGCTGGTTCATTACCGTTATTCACTACTTCGAAACTAATCTCAATAGGTTCTCCATTAATAGGATAATCAGGATTAAATGTGAAATTTATTGGCTCTAAATCAACATCAACTGCTTCGGCATTTGAACTAAATAATAAACTTAAGACAAAAAAAGTGAAAGCGAAATACATTGCTGTTAAAAGCCTGTTGACCATATTAATGGTCAGAGCATAGCTAGATAAAAGTAATCCCCCAAATTATGAAAGATATAGTATATATGCACCCCTTTTGGCGCAATATGGACCCAGTAAGCGTTCTTGACTATCGGTACGGAACCGAAGATATGAGAAATGTCTTCAGAGCAAATTCATACCTTAATTTCCTTTTGAAAGTCGAAGCTACATTAGCTGAAGCTCAATCAGAGATAGGAATCGTACCTAAAGAAGCTGCTACTGAAATTAGAAAAGGATTAAAACTAGTTAAAAGAGAAAGAGTCGAAGAAATTGAAGCTGAGATTAATCATGATGTAATGGCTGTTGTAAAAGGTTTAGAAGAACAAGTTGGTGAAGCTGGAAAATGGATTCATTTTGGAGCTACAAGTTATGATATCGTAGACACAGCAAGAGCACTACAACACAAAAAGGCAATTAGTCTGATAGAAAAAGCTCTAAAAAGATTAATTAATTCTATGGCTAAACTTGCTGGAAAACACAAGGATACAGTAATGCTTGGTAGAACACATGGACAATGGGCTACACCTATTACCTTTGGCTTGAAAATGGCTGTATTTACCTCAGAATTAGTAAGACACATGGAAAGACTAGTCGAACTAAAGCCAAGGATTCAAACTGGAAAATTTCTTGGAGCTGTTGGTTCTGGGGCGGCAATGCATCCACACACACTAAATGTGCAGAAACTGGTGTGTGAAAAATTAGAATTGAATGAACCCTTAGCTACAACTCAGATTCTCGGACGTGATCGTATTGCTGAAGTTATTGCTTGGGGGGCTAATTTAGCTACAAGTATTGAAAAATTTACAATTGAAGTTAGGAATCTTCAAAGAAGCGACATTGGGGAAGTAGCTGAAGCTTTTAACGTTGAAAAACAAGTTGGTTCTTCAACGATGGCCCAAAAGAAAAATCCTATAACTTCTGAAAATGTAGGTGGATTAGCAAGAATTGTCCGTTCAGTTTTATATTCTGCATATGAAAATAATCTTCAATGGCATGAAAGAGATTTAGCAAATTCTAGTAATGAGAGAATTATTCTTCCGCAATTTTATATTTTATTAGAATATATCATTTTAAAAACTGAAAATGTATTTTCAAACTTATATGTAAATAAAGAAAAGATGAAAGAGAATCTAAATGGTGCAGGAGGATTACCTATGGCTGAAGCATTCGTAATTGCACTTGGTAAAACGGAACTAGGGCGTCAAGATGCTCATGAATTGATAAGAAATATAACTATGGATGCTGAAAAGAAGGGAATAACATTTGATGAAAATATAAAAAATAATGCTGAAGTACAAAAATACTTAAAAAATGAAGAAATTCTATATTGTTTAGAACCTGATAATTATGTGGGGCATTCTCAAGAAATAATTGATAAAGTATTGGCTTCAATAAATGAATAATTACCTTCTGATAGATATTCCCAAAAGAAATCTAAAAAAAATAGGTAGAAAGATTGTCCTTGAACAAATGCAAGATTATAACAATTTAACTAAATATCAGATTATCCATAAATATCTGTATCTTACCTCTATTGAAAAAATATCTAAAAAAGAATACTTGCTGTATGATGCTGAGCTATGTGCAACTGATAAAGAATTAATATACCAAAAAATTAAAACTATTCTTCCAAAAAAGAATAAAAATAAAACATTCGCAATCAATGTAGAAAGAAGAGGAGAACACAAATTTACTTCTACTGAATTAGCACGTGAATTAGCGGGATCTGTATTCGATTTATTTCCCGATATAAAGGTAGATCTCAAAAAACCAAACCTAATTGTGCACATAAAAGTGCTTAACAATAAATGCTTAATCTATCCTGAGCAACAATGAAAGTAACCATAATCGGACCGGGAGCAATAGGTTTACTTCTTGCATCTTCATTAGAGAAATATAACGATGTCTCAGTACTAGTTAAAGATAAACATTATGAAATATTAATTGAAAAGGGATTGTGGATTAAAAACGGAAAAAAGAAAAAAACTATTAAGGCAAACATTGTCAAGGATGTTAAAGAAGCAGACATAGTAATAATCGCTGTAAAAAGTTATGATTTGGAATCAACCAAAGAAGTTCTCAAAGATTTTAAAGGAAAAATAATGGTATGTCAAAATGGACTTAAAATGCTGGAATATAATCCTAAGAATGGCAATGATTTATTTTCAATTGTAACAAGTGTTGGTGCAGTATCATTAGAATTAGGAATTACTGAATTTAAGGGAACTGGGACTACAGTAATTGGTAATCTCAATGGCGATGAAGTTGAAATTTTGGACACAGAGACTCTTTTCTCAGACGAATATTTTGAAATTAATGCAGTTACAAATATTATTGAATATATATGGCTAAAGGCAGTCATAAATAGTGCAGTTAATCCAATAGCTGCATTATACAATCTAAAGAATGGAGAACTAAGAGATAGCAAATATTGGACTTTGGTAGAAGAACTTCTTAATGAGTCTATGAATATTGCTAAAGAAAATAATATCTCCTTTTCTTATAATCCGTTAGAAGAAACTAAAATAATCATAAACAAAACACCAGATAACTTATGCAGTATGCTTCAAGATCTAAGAAAAGGCCAGAGAACTGAAATTGAAGAGATAAATGGAATTCTTGTTAGATTTGGCCGTAAGAATAATCTAGACACCTATTTCAATCAGAAATACTTAGACAAAATAATTGCTATCAGTTAATTCCAAGAGCTTTATTGGTCTTTTCCACAGATTTAAGTGAATTTGATTCAATATTACACATGGCTCTAATTGCATCTACATTCTCAGGAACAACATCTGATTCTTGATGTATTGCTTGATAATAATACAACTTTTTACCAAATGAATGTACGCCATCTTTCCAAACTGCTATTTGGTTTAAGTCGCCCCGAGTGTAAAGAGAATCTCTAGCCCATTCCATGATTTCAGCAGTA
>Ga0115012_10002161_pt1 | contig 11444 bp, 8 predicted proteins | sample TroAtlMetagenome_FD_88706 | JGI IMG/M metagenome (GOLD analysis project Ga0115012, IMG submission 88706) | Marine eukaryotic phytoplankton communities from Atlantic Ocean - Tropical Atlantic ANT10 Metagenome | ecosystem: Environmental > Aquatic > Marine > Oceanic | place: Tropical Atlantic Ocean...
TAATGCTCAAGAAGTTCAAGCTGTTCTACCAGAGGTAGTTACAGAAGCTCCGATTGATGATAATTATCTAACAGTCTGGTATGAGAAGTTAGTACCTCTATTAGTTGAAGCTATAAAAGAATTGGCTGAAAATTCGCATCCTCCTAAATGTTTAGAAGACATGGAAGGATATGAGGAGCTATTAGAAAGAGTAGAAAAGTTAGAGGAATAATATGTCTTGGTTAGCTAAGAGTTTAACAGAAAATGAAGTTAAAAACTTTATAGTTGATGGAACTTTTAAGAGTTTATATGACTCATCTAAAGCCGGGTTTGATACAGATTCTAATTATGATTATCCTGTAGAAGGTTTGACTGACGAACAAAAACTAAATCATTGGCAAGATAGAGTTATGAGTTATGCTACTCCTTGCACAGTAAAGAATGCTGAAGGTGAAGATTATGACCATTATTGTATTGGATTATTTCAAAATAATTATTTAGTTTATATATCTTTAGGTCATTATGATTCTACTGATACTTCATATAATGATGTTTTTGGTATAGCAAGGGGAGACCAATCAACAGGAAGTAAAGCTTATTTATTTATGAATGAAGCTAACAATGTTAAATATGATTTTTATAAAAGCTTAGGTGCTAATAAACTACATTCATATTGTACTCCTGATGGAGAACTTCTTAAAATCTTAGAAAAGTCAGCATCTTATAGCGAGACAGGACAATATATTATAGACGCTAGTAGTGTAGCTGTAACAAATCATACAGACTCAACAGGAACAACAATGAAAAAATTAACATATAACTTCAAATGACAACTTTAAGTCAAAGTCCTTCGGCTGACGGCATTAGAGATGTCATGGAAGACCTTAATAGTAATGGTGGTGGAGATGCTGTACCTATAAATGGTGATTATATCTCAGATAGATTTACTAGAATAAATGGTAGTGCTAACACAAGTGCTACAACAAGTGACACCGCTACTAAACAATATGCAGATGCAAGGTCAACTTTTGCTTTTAAAGCTGGAGCTACTACTTGGCAAGTAGGTTCAGGTAAAAGTGCAGTAAACCATTCAGCGTCAGGATGGGGAACTTCTTCTGGGGTTCAAGGGGCTACTAATAACGGTAGTTCGACTCAATTAGGCACAGCATATGATGGAAGCTCAAGTTATACATCTAGTGGTTTAGCTGTAAGCGGACTTGATTCAGGATTCGAGTCAAATAAAAATATTACTTTTATAGGATATTTTGGCCCTATAGGCAGTACAAAGGTTGCATTATGTTTTGCAGGTAGTAACGCAGGGACTGGAGATTCAGACTGGGATAATCTTTATTTGAAGATGGACCTTACAGGTAGCTCAGGAGGAACTGATGTGTCTGGTGGACAGGAAGGTTTCACTTATGCTAGAAGTTCTGCTACAGTTGCTTCTCAATATAGTAATATAGTATATACATGGGATGTAAGCATATCAGATGTAGCTAAAATTGCATGGGACACTACTGCATTAAGTGGTTTGGAATCTAATACTTTTGTCTCTATAAGATAAGATTTACAAACTTATAACTAAATGTTATAATCTATAAAGAGGTATTATAACATGAAAAAGGTAGTAATAAGTTTAAAGAGAAGAACAGATAGAAAACAAAATTTTAATAAAAACAGTTTAAAGAATTATAGATATTTAGAAGCAATAGATTATAAACTAGAAGATTTTTCTAGAACTATAAAGGCAAGAGAAAATTGGGTAGGGCCTTTTAATAATAGACCTCTTTTAAAAAGTGAAATTGCTTGTTTTCTTTCTCATGCAAAAGCTTGGGAAGAATGTATAAGACTAGATGAACCAATTATTATTTTAGAAGATGATGCCGTTATTAATAATACTTGGGATGAAGAGTATTATAGAAGTTTAATAGATACATATGACTTTGTTTATTTACAACGAAATGAAAATGAACCTACTAAAGTTATAAATATAAATGATAAAATTGAAAAACCTTTTTATCCTTATAACTTAACAGCCTATGTTATTAAACCAAAGACTGCTAGAATTTTACTCGAACATGTTAATATACAAGACATGATACCAGTAGATGAATATTTACCTGAAATGATAACTACATATAACTATATAGATGCCGTTGCTTTAAAAGAAGATGCGTGTAATCAGTTATCAAGAGAAGAAAGTTCTAGTGATATAGAGTCAAGTAATGTTTTTAGAGAGTTTAAGGTTCATCCTTTAACTATAGGGACAGACAGGAAGAAGTGCAGTAAGTTAAATACAAGTGCTAGTAAAGTAGGAATAAATGTAAAGAACTTAGGTACTAATGTAGTTTGGTTAGGAACAGATATGTCAGGACCAGGCGGTGGAATGAAAGTTAATCTTTTAAGAGATTATATAAAAAATTTACCATCTACTGATATTGTTTTATTTACAGATGCTTATGATGTTTTCTATGCAGATAATTTAGAAACTATAGTAGAAAGATTTTTAGATTTTAATTGTAAAATTTTATTTTCAGCAGAACAGTTTTGTTGGCCTGATGCAAATATAGAGCATGATTTTCCAATGGCCGCTACTAAATATAGATTTTTAAATAGTGGAACTTTCATAGGAGAAGTAGGAGAGTTAAATAAAATGCTTTCTGAAGATAGTGTATCTGATGATGGAGATGACCAATTATATTATCAGAAATTATTTTTAAGTAATAAGTTTGATATTAAGTTAGATTATGAATGTTATATATTTCAAACACATGAATCTTCTACTACTATAAATAGTATATCAGGACAATTATTTAATCCTGAAACTAATTGTTGTCCTTGTATATACCACGGTAACGGTGGAGAAAGAACAAAGAAAAAGTTTGAGCAGTTATATAATAGATTTTTTCCTCAAACAGAAAATTACTTTGAGTCTAATGAATCTTCTGAGTATGAGATTATAGAAGATAATATGATTGTTATTGATTTTATGACCCAAGAACAATGTGAGAGGTTAATGGAATTAGCAGATATTAACGGAAAATGGGATAGTTTAAAGTATGATAAATTCCCTGCTCAAGAAATAAGATTGAAAGAATTAGGGTTATGGGAAGAGTTAGAAGAAGTTTGGAATGCAAAGGTTGTTCCTATTGTAGAGAAATACTGGAAACCAATAGAGATGTATGGACTTAGAGATGCCTTTGTAATGAGATATAATTTAGATACTCAAAAAGATTTACCTTTACATCACGATGCTAGTTTAGTTACAGGAAGTATTAAACTAAATGATGATTATGAAGGAGCTGACTTGGTATATCCTAAACAGAATATAAGTAATAAAAATATACCTGTAGGCAAAATGATTTTATTTCCAGGACAAGTAACACACGGACATGAATGTGTACCTCTTATCTCGGGAACTAAATATAGTTTAACTATTTGGTCGAACAGATATCCAGGAGACTCAATATAATGGAAGAGGCACATTTATTTTGGAATGTAATAATAACTTTAGTAATTGCTCCTATCATTTTTTCAATGCGTAAGAATGAAGGAGAAGCTAAACGAATTGATATACTCTTAAATAAAACAAGAGAAGAACTAGCTAGAGAATATATAACAAAAAGGGAAGTAAAGAACGATATGAATGTTTTAATGGAAAGATTAGAAAAACTACATGAAAAGGTAGATAAATTATTTGAGGTGAAGTAGTGAAGAAAGACGAACAAAAAGCTATAGTTATCTCCATATCAGAAATTAAAAGTCCAAAACTTTTTATGAAATTAAAAAAACGCATGGGAAAGAAAAATGTCAAAAAAACGAAAAAGAAATAGTAATCGTAAAAGAGCAGTAGCTAAAAGAGAAAACTTTATTAAAGGAGGTAGCTACAGACCTAAGCCTCAAGAAGATAGAGATAATAAGGTTAGTTTATTACCTAATGAATCCTCTATTAAATTTTCTCCCTCTACACCTACAGGACCTTCCTCAGATGTAGTAAGTACAGGACCAGGATTTACAACTGGACAAGGCTTTAATTTTTATGAAGGACCAGCAGATGGAAATGATGACCCTGTTGATTGGGATGGAACAGGAAAAGGAAGAGGCGGAAAATTTCCTCCTAGACCTCCTAGAGTTCCGCCACCACCACCAAAAGGACCTATACAAGGACCCGGAGGACCAGGTGGACCCGGAGGACCTTCAGGACCAGGAGAAGGAGGAACAGGACCTACAGGCCCAGCTATTCCTTCAGACTTACCTCCAAACTGGGACACTATGACAGATGCTCAGAAGAAAGATTGGTTTGAAGACCAAAGACGAGGAAGAGTAAGCGATACAGGTGCTAAAGCTAGAAATATAGCTACAGGAAATATACCTGAAGGAACTGTACCTGTGCCTAATTTTGCTAAGATAGGAAGAGTAGGTACAGAAGCTCCTACAGTAGTTGCTCCAGATGCAGGACAAGTTCTAGGATATGGAATAGACCAAACTAGAGCTGAAGAGGTTGATACTATTGACACATCTACTCTTCAACAAGTTGACCCTGCTAGAGAAGTAGTTACTACAGGAATGGGAGATGGTAGTAAAATAAATAAAGCTGCTGAAGCAGAAGCTGCAATAGCTGATGAAGCAGATGTTAATTTAGCAAAAGCTGCTAATGTAGCTAATGCTCCTATTATTAATGATGTAGATGTTGTTATACAAAAAGGAGCAGTTGCAGAAAGAGTCGTAGGAAAATTATCAGAAAATGCCTTAGCTCCTATTGTAGAAAATGTAGGAAGTTCTTTAGCTAAAATTACTAGAGCTAAGAAGCAGTTAAGAAATGCAGGCTTAGAAGAAGGAGCTATTGAAGAGTTAGGAAATGACCCTCAAGCTTTAGAAGATAGATTAACATCTTTTACTGAAAGAGAAAGAGGAGTTATAGAAGGATTACCTGAAGAAGCTTTAGTATCTAATCAAATTGATACCTTATTAAAAGGAGTAGAAGAAGGAGAGATTCCTGTTTGGGCAAGACCTGCTGTAGCTAGTGTAGAAACTATGTTAGCTAAGAGAGGTTTAGAAGCTTCATCTATTGCTAGAGATGCTTTAGTTAATACTATTATTCAATCATCACTTCCTATAGCTCAGGCTAATGCACAAGCTATTCAAGCTAGTGTTGCTCAGCAAAGAGGAATTGAAGCTGCTGAATCAGAAGCTAATGCTCAAAGAAGACAGCAAACAGTTTTATCAAATGCACAGAATGTATTTAATTTAGACATGGCTCAGTTTACTTCTGACCAACAAAAAGCAATGGCTGATAGTAAATTCTTTCAAACAGTAAGTTTAACAGAAGCTAGTAATGAACAGCAAAGTGCTATTCAGAATGCTGCTATGAAAGCTCAAGAAAATTTAGCAGACGCTGACTTCTATCAGAAAACTCAGATACAAAATGCTCAAGCTTTTTTACAAACAGATATGGCTAATTTAAGTAACCAACAAGCTGCAAATGTAATTAAAGCTCAGAATGAGCAACAAAGATTATTAAGTAATCAATCTGCTCAAAATGCTGCAAGACAGTTTAATGCAACTTCTGACCAACAGGCTCAACAGTTTATGTCTCAGATAGAAACACAGATTAAACAGTATAATGCAGGACAGATTAACTTAGTAAAACAATATAATTCGCAACAGGCTAATGCTGCAGAAGCTAGAGATGTTCAAAGAATAGCTGATGTTAATAAAGCTAATTCTGCTATTATGAATCAAGTTGAACAATTTAATGAGCAACTCAATTATAATAGACAGCAATGGAATGCTGCGAATGAGCAAGCTGTTATAAATTCTAATTATGATTGGAGAAGAAAAGCAAATACAGCAGATACTGCTGCACAGAATGCAATCAATCAACAGAATGCACAGAATGCTTTTGGTCTTACACAGGCCGCACAATCTTTCTTATGGCAGGAATTAAGAGACCAAGCTGATTATGATTTCAGATGGGCTACAGATACTGCTAATAGAAAGCTTCAAGCAATGATGTCTGCTGCACAGGCAGAAGGAGATGCTGCAAAAACATGGTCCTCCAACTTTGATAAAGCATCAAATGTTGTAAATAGATTATTTGGGAGTAGTTAAGATATGGGATTTTTAAGTAAAATATGGAAAGGCGTCAAAAAAGGCGTTAAGAAAATAGGCAAAGGCATTAAGAAAGTCTTTGGTAAAGTAATGAAAGCCGTAGGTAAGTTAGGTATAGTAGGACAAGTAGGAATGATGTTTCTAATGCCCTATGCTATGCAAGGTATAGGTTCATTATTTGGCACGGCAGGTAAATTATCTACTTGGAGTTCAAAATTAATGGGTCCTAATTCAGGTTTCTTTAAGGATGCTTTAGGTAGGTCTTTAGATGCTATCAATAAAGCAGGAACTTGGGTTGGAAAAACTTATACGAATGTTAGTAGTCAAATAAGTGGTGCTATAGATTCAGCAGGTAACTTTCTTAAAGGTCGTGGTTGGACTCCAACACCTGATGGTGGATGGATTGGTTCAGGACAACTTCCTGGTAAAGACTTTGATTTCCAAAGTGCTAAATTAGAAGATGGTAAATGGATTGATAAATTAGGAGGGGAAGCTACTGGTGAGCAGTATATGAACCGTATGAAGCAACTAGCAGGTGATAGTAATATGACAGTAAAACTAAATTTAGATACTGTAGGAATGCCTGACACTTCGTATAAACCTTTTGATAAAGGAAGTCTAACACAAGGCTTTGAACTTGACCATAATAAGTATCTTACTGAGTTAAGTTCTAAAAAGAATTTAACTGATGTTGGTGATTTAGGACTTTTAGATAAGATGAAAAAAGATTGGAAAGAGTTTGATTTATATGATTGGAGTAAGAATCAAATTCAAGTAGGTGCAACTCAAGGATTACAGACAGGCACAAGAGATTTACTCAGTCATGCAATAACAGGAGGTCCTGATACACCTAATTACTATACTACTAATATACCTAATATTATGGATATAGGAAGACAGTCTAATGCTAATATTTTTAATGAAGTAGACTTATTCCATTCTAAAAAAGGTAATAGTTGGCAAGCAACTGGAATGCTAACTTCAGCATATACAAGTGATATTTTAAATCCAGGAGTACCTGCATGGCAATCGTATATGAATACTATGGCTGGTAGTTTAGATACAGGATTAGGGAGATAAATAATGAAACAAATGATAGGCGAGGAGATGAATCCTCAAGCAGTAGAAGCTTTTGGAAATAGACAACATCCTATTCCTGGGCAATCTTTAACATCAGACCCTGAGCAAAGAAGACCTTTTGAGTCAGCTCCTGATTTCACAGATTTTAGAGAAGCTTTAAACTTTGTTGCTTTAGAATTACTAGAAGAAGAAGCTTATACTCCTATGGTATTAGCTATAGGTGATGGAGTAACTATTACAGACTTAGCTATGCAAATAGGGTATGTAGGTTTTAGAGAAGGTAAATGGAATCCTGATTTAATGATGATGCTTATGGAGCCTATAATGTATTTACTTATGTCTTTAGCGGAAAAGGCAGGTATTAAATATAGAATAGATGATGAAGACGATGAGAATATCTTTGATATGCAAGATGGGGATATGGATGAAGAGGAGTCCATACTTGTAGAAAAAGCTAAAGTAGCTGCACAGATGGTTAAAGAAAAGAAAGAAAAGAATACAGGTAGGGTACCTGCTGGGGTTCTACCTACAGAAGTAGTAGCTAAACTAGAAGATATACCTGAGATTAATTTATTAGATAAACAAGAGAACTCTATTGAGGAAGAACCTCAAAGTTTATTAGAAAGAGGACAATAAAATGGGACTATATGATGATGGTGGTGTAGAATTTGCTGAAGAAAAGTTTGCAGACGCAAGAGCTTATAAGGAAAAGCAGGCAAAAAGAGAAGATGATTTTTCTAAAAACTTGATAGGGTTAGACTATCTACTAAAAGGAGTTGAGAGTATAGCTAAGGAGAAAGGAGAGGCCTTACAACAGAACAATGTTCCTCAAAGAGCTTGGATTGAGAATTTCTATAGTGGTCAAACTAGAACAAGAGAAGGTGTTGAAGCTACATTAACTAAAGATGGCAAGGTAGATTTAATAGCTTTACAGGCTAAAATTTTTGAAGAAGCAAGAGCTGACTTTAACAATCCAGAAGGTCCCTTTGCACATTTAGATTTTAATAATTATTCAGCTTTGGTAAAGGATTACGCAGACAAAGAAGCTGTAAGGTTATTACCTGCTTATGAAAAAATGTATGAGGAATCTTTAGATGTTCCTGACCAAGCGACTCTACTACAAGAATTTGATATATATAATGCAAGAAAGAATCCTACTGATGTTTTTGGACAAGTTAAGAAAGGAGTTAGAAGATTTATGGGTTCACATGATGAAGAAACTCTTAAATGGAACGGAACTAAACAATCAGACTTATTAAGAGGAACTCCTGTAGGAGATGAGTTTTACGAATGGGTTGAAGCTGTTGAAGAATATGAAAGACAGAAAGGTGAAAGGAGTGGTGAACACGATGCCTTATTACTTAGTATTAGGGCTGGCATGGCTGACGGAACTATTCAAGGCAAGATGTTTGAAAATTCTAAATATATTAATAAATCTACATTTACATCAGGTAATCAAACAACTACACAAGAGCATGCAAGAGGTATTTTTTATGATGCAAACGGACATATAATAGATAGACCCATTAATCTACAAGGAAGTCCCTATAATCCAGAGCCAACGGTAACAATAACGGCTATAGAACCACCATCACCAGAACAGATAACGGCTGCAACTAAACATATAATGGCAAATTTAGACTTTATTGACCCAAAACTAAAAACATATTTAGGTTTTAATAAGGAGGCTACTGACAACGAAAACAAGATAGGTCATTACTCAAGACTAGTAGCTTATACTGTTGTCAATCTTCAAAATAATCCTGGTCTACAAAAGATGAGGCCAGATGATAGACAGAAATTTGCTTGGGATTATATTTATGCTCAATTAGAGGCTGGTCATGCAGCATATCTAGGTTTTGGTAAAGAGGCAGATAAAAATAGAGGTGCTTGGCAGAATTTATTAGTACAGCCAGATACTAATCCTAGTAATTATGATATATCTGCTCATACAGCTAATAAAAATAATGACGCTGATGCTCATATACAAAGAACCCCTGCATTTATTAGTACAATACTTAAAGAAACTGAAGGTGATGAGGCTGCAAGAAATAACAGACTTATGGAACTTAAATGGGATGTAAGAAGGTTCGCATTAATGGCAACTAGAAATCCTGATAATAGTATTAAAGCAGAACTTCCAGATGTAGTAGATGCAATGGGTTATGAGCTTGATGACGATAAAGATAAAATTGATAAATATGAAGCTGAGCAATTAGAAAAAATTGAGTCTTGGTTTTCAAATCATTTAACAGGTAATGTTAAAAAGATGCCTTTCTTTGATGACCAACATAAAAAATGGTTAGTAGGGGGGACTCCACCTGCGTCAGGTAATCAACCACCTGCGTCAGGTAATCAACCACCTGCGTCAGGTAATCAATCAACACCAACACCAACGCCTACACCTACACCTACGCCAACGCCTACGCCAACGCCTACGCCTACAACAGGCTCAGCACCTAGTAAATTAATAACATATAAGCCAGGCGACCCTCTACCTAATAATGGGAAACTACATAAAGGTACAATAACAACTCAGGGCAGGCTTCAACAGACAGTCTATACAGCTCAAGAAGAGGAAGATAATAACTTTATTAGGGCAGAACAGAAGAGACTTAAAGGAATAGCTAACAAGAAGAATCAACAAGCTAAGATAGATTTGAAAGCACAAACAAATATTATGAAAGATAATAGAAAAGTATTAAGTGAGGCAGGTGTATCGACTGGTTTTATTACCTCTGATGTAACTAGGTCTAAACTAGGTAGATTTCAAAATAATGAATATCTTGCTGCAAGTTCTTATCAACCATTTTCTAATTGGTTACAAAGGATATATAACAAAGGTAATACACAGCCTGTAAGAGTTAGAGATTTAAAAGATGATGATGCTTTAAGGGAGCAAGTATACAATGATTATCTTGACCACACTTATCAGTCATTCCTTGAAGTAGGTGTAGATGAACAATGGTTGAAGGCTCAATATGGCAAGTAGTGATAATTACTTTAGACATAAATTCTCACCTGGAACTTTAGATTATGCTCCTGCGAGAGAATATGACTTAAATGATTTAGATGTAGACGAGGAGTTTCAATCTAGAGCTTCTAGGTTTTTAGGTTCTATAGGCGAGGATGACGATATATATGAATATTTAAGAGATTCTGATTGGAATTTATATCGTGCTGGTAAGCAAATGTATAACTCTGAGAAATGGAGCGAAGAACAAAAATCAGATTATAATTATTTAAGAACACAATTTGATGGTGCTAACTTAGGAAGTACTAGTCAATTCTTAGAATTATTGAAAGACGCTACTATAGATATGGTTACTGACCCTACATTACTAGCAGCCTTATTCACAACTCCTATCACAGGAGGAAGTTCTTTAGGAGCTAGAACTCTATTAGGCAAATCTACTACTGAGTCTTTAAAGCTAATAGCAAAAGGAAATTCTAAGAAAGGCCTTACTAACAAAGAAATGAAAAAAGCTATGGAGGATGGTATCTTAGAGCAGGCCGCTAAAAAAGCTACAAGAGTTTCAGCAACAGTATCTGGTATAGAGGGAGGAGCATGGATGGGTTTATACAATCATGCTAATCAAAATACTGAAATTAATACCGGGCTTAGAAGAGCTTATTCTGCTAAAGAGTTAGCAGGTAGTACAGCTTTAGGAGTACTCACAGCAGGAGTTGTAGGAGGAGGTGTGCAAAAGCTTATCAACCATCAAAATCCTCTGTTGCAGTATTCTAATAAAACGAGTAACTCAATTAATCCTGTTTCTTATTATTTTAATAAAAGTTTAGATACATTCTTAGCTAATACTGTAATGGGTAACGCTAGAAGAATGCGTCATTTAGAAAAACTAGGAGTAACTAAAGCAAAACAATTTAATGGTGTCTTAGATAATGAATCTCAATTAAAAATAGGACAAAGAAATAAAGAAGTAGTTGAGTTTAGTTTCCCAGAAAATCTTAATGGAAGAAGAGGAGATTATATATTTGAAGATGATGGTTTCTTTAAAGCTATTGAGGACCTAGCTCCTGATGGAACTTGGAAAGAGGCTGATGAACTAGCTGTAATTAGAATTTTAAGAGGTGGTAAGTTAGGAAAGAAAACTTCTAAGAAAGCTAGTAAAGCTGTTAAGAAAACCGCTGCTAATTTAAGAAAGTTATTTAATAAAGTTGCTAAGGATGCTGAAGATGCAGGTTATGGTAAGATAAAGATAGAAGATTATTTTCCTAGGGAATGGGATAGAAAAAAAATACTACAGAATAGA
>Ga0115012_10002165_pt1 | contig 11434 bp, 8 predicted proteins | sample TroAtlMetagenome_FD_88706 | JGI IMG/M metagenome (GOLD analysis project Ga0115012, IMG submission 88706) | Marine eukaryotic phytoplankton communities from Atlantic Ocean - Tropical Atlantic ANT10 Metagenome | ecosystem: Environmental > Aquatic > Marine > Oceanic | place: Tropical Atlantic Ocean...
ACAAGTGAGGTCTAGTGTTGCCGCAAAAATTCGATAGAGAAGTAATCGTAATCGGTGGAGGGCCAGCCGGTAGTACCGTGGCTAGGTATGCTGCCGAGGGCGGTGTTGATGTATTGGTAATAGATCGCAGAGATCCAATTGGTACTCCTCTTCAATGTGGTGAATTGGTTCCCTCTAATGATGAAATGAGACGTCTATGTCCTGATGTTCCAGATATGGATGATTTGTTCCAAACTCCCGACTCTGCAATTTCTCGTCATTCTAAGAAAATGCACTTGGTTCCTCCTTCGGGAAAACCTTTGAAATACGATTTTGATGGATATGTCTTGAACAGAGTTGCCCATGATGAGTTTTTGGTAGAATTAGCAAAAAAATCAGGAGCAGAATTCCGAATTGATTCTCGTGTTGACAAGGTGGTAGGCAACACTGTTCATCTTAGGAATGGTGATGAATATACAGCTAAGGTAATCGTGGATGCAGGTGGCCATAATGGCCCAATTAGACGAGATTATTGGAATGAAAAGTCAACAAAAATACCTGTTAAATTCGTTTTGATGGAAGGAGATTTTGGAGAAGCAGTAGAACTTCATTTTGGATCTATGGCTCCAGGTGGTTATGCTTGGATGTTCCCAAAGGCAAGCGGAGCAAATATTGGATTAGGAATACAAAGGAGCTTCGCAAAAGGTCGTAATTTGAATGAATATACTGATGAATTTGTTTCAAAGTATGAGGGTGAAATCACATTCAATGGCGCAGGTTCACTTCCAATGTCGGGCACAATTAAAAAATTCGTCAAAGGCAATTATGTCCTAGTTGGTGATGCAGCAGGAATGGTTCTGCCATCAAACGGCGCAGGTATAACAATCGCAATGATTGGAGGAAGAATTGCTGGCCAAGTAGTTGCTGAGCATCTAAAAAACGGATTAGCACTTGAAGAATATGAAAAAATTTGGAAGAAACAAATGGGCAAAGTAATGCGCAATTCAAAGCGTTCCTTCAAGATGGGAAGTCTACTTTTCCGCCTGCCTGATTGGATATTGAACCTCATGTTCAATCGACTTACAAAAGGAATAATTTGGCGTGCTGTAACTTGCCGTCGTATGTTTTGGCTAGTCTAAACTAACCTTGCTCCAAATAAATGCCAATCAGGCATAAATAAGCGGTTGTTTCAAGTGATTTGCATGCTAGGGTCTGACATGCACAAGGATGATGAGGCAGTTAGCCCAGTCATCGCTACTGTGCTTCTTCTTGCGATTACCGTGTTACTTACGAGTATGGTTTTCGTGATGATGTCCAGTACATTGGACAACGTCGAAAAGGCAGACCCAAAGGCATCCGTGTCGGTAAGAGCACTTTCAAACGGTTATCATGTTATCTCGATAACAAGTATAGACCAATCTTTAGATCCATCCAAAGTTGAATGGTCAATAATTAACCAAACCGGACAGAGTGTGAAGGAATACGCAGGATTTGTAGATGACTCAGATGTATATGGGACCGTAGGTTCAAACATTTCTTTCCATGACCGAGATGCTGGCTGGTCCGTTACTAAGGGCGATTATTTCGTAGTCAACTGTGAGGAGTTGAAATGTAACTCTGGAGATCATTTATTCCAGTTAGTTGACAGAGGAAGTAACACAATTTTAGCAACGATCAAACTTCCAGCATCAAATTAGCCACCGATGAATGACATCTCCACCTTTGGCTTCACATTTTCTCCACGGTTTTGAGAATAAGCATCATCTCTTTTCGACCAAATACTGCGCACAGCATCTGCAATTTGTTCTCTATTAGCACCCATCCTGAGTAGTGATTTCAAATCATTACCTTTAGATGCGAACAGGCACGTGTACATCGAACCATCAGCACTTATCCTAGCACGATTACAATCTCCACAAAACGGCTTGGAAACACTTTCTATGAATCCAAATTCTTGACTTCCCCGAACATATCGGTTCGCAACCTCTCCACGATGATTTGCAGCAACTGGTACAAGATTTTCTAGCATATTTCTCATCATTTCACCTGTGATAACATCTTCATTATTCCAAGAATTTGTTTCACCAACATCCATGAATTCGATATATCTGACAATGACATCAGTGCCCACAAATCTCTCAGCCACTTTTTCTACCGAATGTTCATTGTATCCTGCACGGATTACGGTGTTCACTTTCACTGTTAGCCCTGCCATTCTTGCTGCTTCTATTCCACGCAAAACGGTTTCTGGAGTTTCATTAGTATCTCCCATCGCTTGGAATGTTTCCGTATCGAGGGCATCGAGAGATACAGTTACCCGGTTTAGGCCAGAATCAGCTAACTCTTGTGCAAATTTCTCTAGCAAAATTCCATTGGTAGTCATTGCGATATCCAGTTCTTTTGGAAGCATCTTGATGAAAGAACAAACATCTCTACGCAGTAATGGTTCTCCTCCAGTTAGTCTCACCTTTGTAAGTCCTAGAGGGACCAGAGATTCTACAATCAATGCCAATTCTTCATATGACAGAATTTCTTTTTTTGCGAGAAACTTGTGTTCATCGAAGTGTTCTCTAGGCATGCAATATCTGCATCGCATATTGCACCTGTCTGTCAGCGAGATCCTTAGGTCACGTAAAGGTCGATTACGAGCATCGGTGACCATAAATCACCCTAGGCATAACACGCACTTCAACATGTGCATTGGATGGCTTCATGTTGTATGGCCTAGTGGGCTAATTTATGGGAGCAAGTTACACTGAGGGGGGAGTCGGTGATGATTCAGTTATTGTTATTCGACCAAGTAAACTCTCAGGTAGCCTGAAATTACCTCCTTCGAAAAGCCACGCAATGCGTTGGCTTACTCTTGCAAGTATGGATGAAGTACCAACTCGAATCGAAATGTGGGAGATTGGAGAGGACGTGAAGGCACTTATCGATTGCCTTGCAGCTATGGGAATCGAATGGGATGGCAAGATTCTCAAAGGTGGAGAACTGAAAAAACCTGACTCATTTTTGGATTGCAAAAATAGTGGTACAGCCATGAGGTTTTTGATTGCTCAGGCAGCAACTTGTGAGTTTCCAATAACACTAGATGGTGATGCAAGCCTACGCGCAAGGAGTTCCTTACAACTTGTTGAATCCCTTGGAGTCGAGTATTCAAAAGAATACGAAAACCAGGAGTATCCCCTATGTTTGCTCGGTCCTGTGACAGAAGAAAAAATCGAGATAGATGTTTCAAAAACCTCGCAATTTCATTCAGCAATTTTACTAATTGCTCCGAGGTGTAAAGGATTTGATTTAGTTACAATTGGAGACGCAGTGTCGCGAAAACACTCTGCTCTCACATGGGATTTGTGTAAATTAACTGGAGCGGTTCACCCAGGAAGGCCATGGGTTGTATCTTGCCCAGATGTGACCGTTCCCGCAGACGCTTCTATGATGGCATTTGCAAAATTATCCGGACTCGAAGTAGATAATGCACCATCTGAATCAGATTTGATTGGACATGATCTTGAACAAAACGAAATACGTGATTCAAACGATCTCATCAGTCCAATGGCTGCCTGGTTAGCTTTAGGAGATGGCGGGAAGATTACTGGTGCAGGACATGCTGCATACAAGGAGTCCAATCGAATAACTAAAACTGTGGAAATCCTTTCGAGATTTGGACTAGAATCTAGTGCTAATCAAGATGGCCTTACAATCCCGGGAGGGCAGATTCCTAGAACACCACAGGGAATTGTTGAGACGTATGATGACCATCGTCTACAAATGACCGCAATCATACTTGCATCCATTTGTGGAGGAACAATTCGCTCCTCCAATCTTCACAAAGTTGCTTGGCCATCATTCCTTGACCAATTAGTCAGGTGTGGCTTGATAATCGAGAATTAGCCATGTCGGCCAAAATGATGGTCTAAAGAATTCAACGGAATACGCATAGCAGTCGGTCTTCCGTGGACGCATGCCCAAGGATTAGGAATTCTTCTCATGTCGTCCAGTAGTCTTCTCATCTGAGAGAGATTCAACTTGTCATTAGCTTTCACAGCACCTCTACAGGCATTCAAGAATGCAAGGTGATCCTTTCTTTGTTCAATAGTCTCAATCGGGGCACCATCTTCAGACATATCTAGCAAGATGTCATGTATGAAAGGCTCTAATTCACTAGCACATAATAGAGCAGGGGCACTAGTTATAGAATATCCAGAGGCCTTATTTTCAATGATGAAACCAATTTTTGTTAAATCATCAATTCTTGCCTCAAGTCTTGCAATTTGTCTTGCATCTAAATCCAAAGGCACAGGGGTGATTCTCTCTTGAGCTTGCCAAAGACTTTCATCATGTCTAAGGCGCTCGTATCGTACCCTTTCGTGCAATGCATGTTGGTCAATTAGTAGCAATTCTTCACCGGCTTGAACTAGAATATAGGAATCTGCAAACTGTGCAAGTGGTTCCATTTCTGGTAGATCATTAATTACCGGACCTAATGGTTCAGTACCATCGATATCTTCTGCATCATGTCCTGCATGTCGATGTAATTCTCTCTCGCCTAGTGAAAGAGCTGGCGCTATTGCTTCAATACCAGTTATGGTGGTTTGTGATGATTCAGATTTTGAGATTGGGCGTGGTTTTTCTTTTTGCTTGGTTTCGAGAGGCTTTTCTCCAGCAAGGGATATTTGAGCGGTTTGAGCCCAGGCCGGTTTCTCAATAGTTCGTTTTTCTTCTGTTTGTGGTGCTAAGGAGACAATCCCAGTAATTCTCCCACTAGATTCTGGTTCTGTCGGAGTCGATTCTAGAGTATGTGCTATTGATCTCTCCAGTCTTTCAAGCACTCTCCATGAATTGCGAAGTCTTACCTCTCTTTTGGTAGGATGCACATTTACATCTACCTCATCGTTTGGTAAATCTAGCATCAACACTGCTACTGGATGCCTACCCTGCATGAGTCTAGTTCTATATCCTCTACGAATAGACTGGAGGAATGGTTGGGCAGCCACAGGTCTTCCATTGATTAGGACGTGGATATCATCCCCTTTCCCACGGGTAATATCGGGCGTAGAAATCCAACCTGACCAGACCTCATCGCCTGGTGCATCAATATCGTTGGGTGGTTGAGAAATTTCTATCATTTTCCCAGCCTGTCTACCAAGTACATCATACAGGCGATCTTCCATCTCTTCTACAGCAGGTACTTCGAGTATTGTTTTGTCATCACTTGATAATCGGAAAGCAACCTCTGGGTGACTTATTGCGTGTGATACTACAACATCTACAATTTTACTAGTTTCAGTTGCAGGTCGTCTTTGGAAAGCAAGTCTTGCTGGTTGATTGACGAATATGTTTGAAACTTCAATGACGGTTCCTTCTGCGATTCCTATTGGAGTAACTTCGCCTTTGTTTCCATTATCCATCACTATGCTACGGCCTTCAGTTTGTGATGGCCGGCTAGAAATTGTTAGTTTACTTACAACTCCTATGCTAGCGAGCGCCTCGCCTCTAAATCCTAGGGTTCCAATTGAAGCAAGGTCTTCTTCGGTGGCTAGTTTGCTCGTTGCATGCCTATCTAATGAAAGAGGTAAGTCACTTTCATGAATTCCTGATCCATTATCTGTGATTCGAATTAAGTCGAATCCTCCTCTTTCGACTTCAACCGTAATTCTGGTTGACCCGGCATCTATTGAATTCTCGACCAATTCTTTGACAACTTGTGCAGGCCTTTCTACGACTTCACCAGCCGCTATGTGTCCTATTGTTCTATCATCGAGTTGTTTGATTCTTGATGGCTGATTCATTTCTCTTCCTCCATAATCCTCAACAATTGATAGATTGCGTCATGAGCTTGTCTTGGGCTCATCGCGTCTGGATCTATACTAGATATCGCTTGTTTAAGCGCCTCACCTAGCGCATCTTTTTCGATTCTGATTTGTGGTTGACCAACGAATCCTAGCAAGGAAGATTGTCCAGCACTACGGGCAGTAGGTGCACCCTTTTCTCCAGCCTTTGCACCATCTGCTTGTCTTTCCAAAAAGCCAAGCAAATCATTCGATCTTTCAACTACGTGTCTTGGTAAACCCGCCAAAGCAGCGACTTGGATTCCATATGAATCATCACATGGTCCATCTGCAACAGTGTGCAAAAATTTCAGTTCACCATCAGATTCAGCAACTTGAACATGGACATTCACCAATCCCTCTGCTTCGCCTTCTAGGCCGATTAGTTGATGATAATGAGTTGCGAAGAGCGTTCTTGCTTGAACTCGTCGACAAATGTCTTCGGTTACAGACCAAGCAATAGATAGTCCATCGAACGTTGAAGTACCTCTGCCAATCTCATCTAAAAGAATCAAAGATTTACCAGTGGCTCTCTTCAGTATGTGGGCAACTTCCATCATTTCCATCATGAATGTTGAGCGTCCACGTCTAATATCATCCGATGCTCCGACTCTTGTGAAAATTCTATCCACAAGTCCGACTTGGGCACTGCTTGCAGGTACGAAAGAACCCGCCTGTGCTAAAATTGAAAGCAATGCTGCACAACGAAGGTGAGTAGATTTACCACCCATATTTGGCCCTGTAATTAACAAGAATTTTCTCTTCTTATCGAATTTGAGATCATTTGGTACGAACCCACTTTGTAATTCAAGAACTGGGTGGCGAAGTTGTTTTGCCACCAATCGGTCATCATCATGGATATCTGGTCTTGTCCAGGATCGATTTCTAGCAACTTTAGCAAAACACTGGAGTACATCGATTTGAGCGACACAAGAACTAATCATTCCTAAAGTTCTAGAATTTTCTCGACAACGGTCACGCAAATCTCTGAACATATCATACTCTATTGAGTTGGCTTTGGATGCTGCTGTGACTAACTTCTCTTCCCACTCAACTAATTCTTCGGTGAAATATCGATTCCCATTGGTCATTTGTTGTCTTCTATTCCAATCCTCAGGAACCTTACTTAGATGGGTTTTAGTTACTTCAATGTACCAGCCGATCTGCCTGTTATGTCTAACTTTCAGCGATGGGATTTCTAGCCTTGCTCTCTCACGTACTTCCAAATCCTTGAACCACTGGTGACCTTTTGCAGCAGCTTCTCTTAGTTCGTCGAGTTTCTTATCGATACCTTCTCTAATAATTCCGCCATCTCTTAGGGAGAGTGGCTGTTGGTCATTCAAATTGGCTTGGATGTCAATTCTCATCATATCTAAAACATCTAGATCATTAGCTAATTTGTTAAGTAAGGAATCATCAACTTCCTTGCAGAGTGACTTTAGATGAGGCATTCTTTCCAATGCCAAACCAATCGCTACTAAATCTCGGCCACCTGAACGATTGTAGGACAGTTGAGTTGCAAGTCTTTCCATATCCCGCAATCCTTTCAGATTGTTACGCAAATCATCGAGGCGTTTGCTAGACCTAGCAATAGTTGCTACTGCATCTTGTCTTTCTTCGATCTTGTCTTTTGTTGCTAATGGTCTTAGTATCCATTGCTTCAGTGTCCTTCTACCCATTGAAGTTCTACATTTGTCGATTGCTCCAAGTAGAGAACCTTCCTTTTCACCGGCCAATGTTTGTGTTAGCTCAAGGTTTCTCAGGGTGGTTTGATCGAGTATCATATTTCCTTCAGGTTGCATTATTTCGACTTCTCTAAAGTCGATAGAATCTACAATGTGCATTGCAGCAAGATAATCTGCCGCAATTCCAGCAGCATCCATTGCCAGTGGCGAGTCACCCAAGTCTATGTGTCCTAAGTCGGCAACTTCGAGGATATTTTTTAGGGAATCTTGGCCTTTTCTTCTGGAAGATGTGTGCTGCGATAGTGTGATTCCATCAAGTTGAGAAATGACATTTCTAACCTCTTCTCTATCTGCATCTCTTGGTGAAAATACTAGCTCTTTTGGGTTACTTCGCAGTAAATCATCTAGTAATCTCGACCATCTTTCATCTCCTTGATGCTCCATTGTCCAGACATGCCCAGTCGAGGCGTCTAGTATTGCAATTCCAACTCCATCACCCTTTACTGAGATAGCAGCAAGACCTGCAACATCATCAGTTCCAATCAGGCTTTCTTCGTATAGTGAACCTGGAGTGTAAATCCTAGTAACTACTCTTTCGAGTAACTTTGCGCCTTCTCGCAATTCTTGTTCTTGTTCCGCCACACAAACTTTGTATCCAGCCTGTAGCATCTGTCTCAGGTTATCTTCAAGCGCATGCCAAGGGAAACCCGCCATTGGTATTGGGTCGGACGCTTTTTTGTCCCTGCTAGTCAATGTTAGGCCAAGTACTTCTGAAGCAACAACAGCGTCATCATGGAATTGCTCATAGAAGTCTCCCATACGGAAGAAAAGAACAGAATCAGTATGTTCTGATTTGATGTCCATGTATTGGTCCATCATTCCTCTTTTCGTCATCGGGACACATCCATTGCTTGCGCTAGGGTGTTGCTACTCTCGAGGGGGTTCGTAAATGATGCCCTTGATTTATTTGCAAACCTTTCGAAACGAAGGTGATGTAATCAGAATACTTCGCCTTTTCTAATTGCGTCTGCGATATTCCAGCCCATTATTGAAATGATTAGTATTGAAACCAGAATGAATCCAAGATCTAGGATCCCTCTTAGACTTGTGAAAGAACTCCTTGCATTGCTATCTATAGAGAAAGCCGATGGATTATCTGAAGAATCAGATCCATGCACGGAAATCATTCCACTATCGTCACAAAATGCATATGTTGGGATTATTTCTAGTGGTTGTGGGAGTTTTTCTACACTGATTTCCTCGCCAGAAATTATTGCTACTGTTTTAGATCCAATTCCGCCAAATAGCCACACATTTCCATTCTGGTCGCCTACAGCTGAATAACTAGACATTCCAAGTGATGATATTTTGCCATCGATTATTGAGATTGTATCTGCTGTACCTGTTGCAATATAGCCATCATCGGTTGAGAATATACCGTGGATCACTCCTTCGTTACCCATGTGTATTACTTCGATGCTTGGTGCAGCAACCCCGTCCCAGGTTACAGCAAGTACCAGTTCAAACATGGGAGGTGATGTTGGGTTAGAGCCAAGCCAATTTGGTGGTGCTTGCCATGAACCTCCGACATACCATCCTCCCTCATCATTGGCAGTAACAACATCTAGATGCATTATTCCTTCATACTCTGCAATAACTGGTTGAGGGTTAGAATCTCCAAACCACATAGCGGCTAATGAATCACTAGTGCCATCTTGAACAATCATCAACAATGCTAGGCCGTTACCAGAAACTTGGGTTGCGGTTAGGCCATCCCCAATACTAAATTGGCACCATTCTGTATCACAATCTGGTCCTCCATCACCGATGTATCCTAACATGCCCTCTGTGCCTAAGCATGCCAAGGTAATATCTTCATATTCTTCTAAGCAAGTGGCATATTGTGCAGTGTTTTCCATGTCGTTATGAGAAATTTTGATTCCATCTTCAGTTTGATAGAGAATTGAATCTCCTGCGGAATCAAGAACAATTCCGTCAATTTCAAGAGAACTTCCTTCATGAACTCCAGATAAATCACCTGACCAATCGATTAACACAGCCCCAATTATTACGATTATTGTAAATGCTGTGAACGATAGCCACTGGTGTTCAGATTCTTCTTCTAGAAGCCTACGCCAGCCCGACATCATAGGCTGCTAACAATGCCTCGTCCATGACCTTTCCCCTTCGGGGAGGTTTTGGATTAGCATCGGTATGGTCATATAGGGACGGTCGGTCGCAAACTCGCCCGGAGGTATCAAGCATGGCACGTAAGCCCGCAAAGATGTATCGCAGACTCAAAGGTCCTGCATATACCCGACGCAAGTATATCGGTGGTGTTCCAAACAACCGTATTCTAAATTTCTACGCCGGTAATCGCCGTGCTGCGGAAACAGGAGAATTCCTAATGGAACTAAATCTCTTAGCTGATGAATCTTGTCAAATTAGACATACTGCTCTGGAAGCAGCCCGTGTTATTTCTAACGCTACCATCAGGAAAGCTGCTGGCGCAATGAATTACGCTTTGCGAATTCACACATACCCTCACCACGTCCTGCGTGAGAACAAGCAGGCTACAGGTGCTGGTGCGGACCGTGTTTCTCAAGGAATGCGCTGTGCATTCGGAAAGAATGTTGGAACCGCTGCAAGAGTAAAGCGCGGGCAGAGAGTTATCTCACTACAATTCACGCCAGAACACTATCTGGTTGCAAAGGATGCTCTTCGCAAAGCTAGCATGAAGTTCCCAACACCGTGCACGACCAAGTTGATTCGTGGTCACGAGCACATTAAGGGACTGGTTTGATCCAGTTTTAGAGTCGGCATATTGCATAGCCGTTGCTAATAGGCAATATGCCTGAATAAATACCGGGCGTTTCATGAATAATGCATTGACAGGGGAAATTTAGAGGCGATTATCATGCGGATTGCAGTTCTTATCGAAGAGAAATGCAAGCCGAAAAGTGAAGCCTATGATTACCTAAAGAAATGGGCTGGGTCATGTGGCGCTGAATGTATTCAAATGAATGGTGACAAATTCAAGATTTTGGAATCTGCCTGTCCTCCATGCTTTGTTAGAGCAAGACACTGTCCAGACGGTGCAGTAGTTGTGGTAAATCTGCCTGCAGAACTAAAATCAGATATGATTCATAGGTATTCTTTGAATGGTTTCAGATTATTCAGGCTACCAACTCCTTCCAAAGAATCAGTAGTTGGAATTCTAGGCCCAAACGGAATGGGTAAATCTACAGCATTCAACATCTTGAATGGTTCAATAATTCCAAATCTTGGAGATTTTGAAGCTGATGAGTTGTGGTGGGAAGATGTTATCGAAACCCTACCTCGTGGAGAGTTGAGAGATTTCCTAATCGACGTTAGTGAATCGGATGTAACCGTTGCCCTCAAGCCACAATATGTAGACAACATCCCAAAGGCAGTAAAGGGTAAAGTTGGCCAGTTACTATCTTCAGTTGACGAAAGAGGCGTTTACCAGGAGATGATTACAAAACTTGGAATTGACCATCTGTTAGAAAGAAATCTTGATCAGTTGTCTGGTGGAGAACTTCAGCGTGTTGCAATATGTGCGACATTACTAAAGAAAGCAGATGTCTATTTCTTTGATGAACCATCCTCTTACCTAGATATCCACGAGCGTATGAGAATTGTAAAAATAATTCAAGAGTTATCAGAAAATTCTAGAGTAATTGTTATCGAACACGATTTGGCAGTACTCGATGTTCTTGCTGACTTAGTACACATCGTATATGGTAAGAAAGGTGCATTTGGAATTTTCACTCCAGCACGCTCTACTAGGGCCGCTATCAACGCTTACCTCGATGGATTTTTGGTAGAGCAAAATGTTAGAATTCGCGATAAACCAATAAAATTCCAAACACACACTGACCGTTCAAGTGAACTTGGTAATCCAGTGGTAATGTGGGG
>Ga0115012_10002169_pt1 | contig 11430 bp, 16 predicted proteins | sample TroAtlMetagenome_FD_88706 | JGI IMG/M metagenome (GOLD analysis project Ga0115012, IMG submission 88706) | Marine eukaryotic phytoplankton communities from Atlantic Ocean - Tropical Atlantic ANT10 Metagenome | ecosystem: Environmental > Aquatic > Marine > Oceanic | place: Tropical Atlantic...
GTAGAGATTAGAGGGGGGCTTTTGTCCCCCTTTTTTTTGCTTTAAATTCTCTTATAAATAGTAGTATGACAGAAACAAATGTATATACAAGACAACCTGACAAAATGGATTATGCAAGTCCAGTTCAGTTTAGGTTTAAATGTACGAAATTACCTGAAGTAGAATTTTTTTGCCAATCGGCAAATATTCCTGGTATTTCTTTGGGTTCAGCAACACAACCAACATCTTTATATGATGTTCCTATCCCTGGTGATAAGATTACATATCAAGATTTGAGTATTACATTTCTTGTTGATGAGAATTTAAACAATTATAAAGAGATACACGATTGGTTACTTGGTCTAGGATTTCCTAGTAATCATAACCAGTTTAGAGATTTACAAGCAACAAGTGCTGATAGATTTCCAGGTTCAACAAGAAGTACAGCAGCAACCGGAACAAGTACACCAAGACCTCTCGCTGAAGGAGGTATATATTCAGACGCTACACTTACAGTTTTAAATAGTAAAAATATTGCTAAAACAGAAATACGATTCCAAAATTTGTATCCGACAAGTCTTGGATCTTTGTCGTATGATGTTAAAGCTTCTGATGTGGATTACTTACAAGCAGCCGTAAGTTTTACATATATGAATTATAATATAGTCCAAATTTCTACTACTTAATCCTTGACAAAACACCGAAAAGGTGATATAATGGTTTTATTATGACATTAGAAGAATTACAAGAATTGGTTGATAAAGATTTTAAACTTGATGATACAGAATTAGACGCTGAATCAATTAAGATACCTTTACTCCATAACAAATATTTACAACACTTTAATAAGTTTTCTTTACTATTGAAGAAAGCAGAACAAGACCATAAAGCACTTATAAGAGAAAAGTGGGAATACTATACAGGAAAAGCAGATGAATCTGTATATAAAGAAAAACCATTTGACCTTAAAGTATTAAAAGCAGATGTCCATATCTACATGGATTCAGATGACGAATTACAACGAGCAGACCAAAAGACAGCATATCTAAAACAAGTAGTTACTTATCTTGAACAGGTATTGCGAAGTATAAACAATCGAACATTTTTAATTAAGAACGCTATTGAATGGAAAAAATTTACTAGTGGAGCAATATAATGGAACATCAGCAAATATTTCCTACTAACATATTTTTACTAGATGAATTTATACCAAAAACATCAGCGGGGTCTCAAGGAGAAGCAGATATAAATGCTATGAAAAAATATATTAGTGGTTTATGGACCAATAGAGATTATGATGAAAACTGGCAAACAAAATCAGCAGATTTACAAACTAAAAAAGAGTTTTATAGATTTTCAAATTTAGTTATTGAAACTGGTAAAAAGATATGTCATAAACTAGGATATGATGTAGAAGATTTAATGATTACTGATATGTGGGCAAATGTTTTAAAGAATAATGAAAGTCATCCAGTCCACACACATTCAAATAATTTTTTAAGTGGTACTTATTATTTACAATCTGACCAAAATGCTAGTATAGTTTTTCACGATCCTAGACCAGCAGCAGATGTTATCGTTCCTAGAAAGAAGGAAAAGAATACTTTAAATTCTAGTTTATTAAGTTATGCTTCAAAACAAAATAGAGCAATATTTTTCCCTGCATGGTTACCACATTGGGTTCAGCAAAATAAATCAAATACTAAACGAATAAGTATTGCTTGGAATATTCAAATCAAAGGACAATTAGGAGAACACCATGAATTCCAATCAGCAACTTACTGATTATATCTATTACTATCCTGAAGCGATGAGTCCATCTCTTTGTGATAGCGTTATAAAACATTTTGAAACACAAGCAGATTGGAAACAATCTACATTTTCCACTTCATATAATAATACAGGAACATCTAAAGTTTCAATGGAAGAATATTGGATTGGTAAACCTGTTTCACACTATCAAGATATTAAAAATACTTTTGAGTATTGTCTGAAGGATTATACTCATTTTCATAATAAAATTAAATCAGTAGAATTTACAGACTTTAGAATAAATCGCTACACCGCTGGTGGATTTATGAAAGAACATATAGATAACATACATCACAGCCATGGGCAAAAACAAGGATACCCACATCTTACATCTTTAATATTTTTAAATGATGATTATGAAGGTGGTGATTTTGTTTTATGTGGTGATAAATATATAGAAAAGGTCCAAGGTTCTGCTATTGTTTTTCCTTCTAATTTTATGTTTCCGCACGAAGTTAAGGAAGTGAAAAAAGGAAAGAGATATAGTATAATGACATGGATACTTTAATCATAGAGAAACAAAATGAGGTCTATCTTACTATTCAATGCGACAATAATATTTCAAGAGAGATTTCCGAATTTTTTACCTTTTATGTTCCCGGTTATAAATTTATGCCTGCATTTCGTAACCGAATATGGGATGGTAAGATAAGATTATTTTCTCAAAAGACAAAAGAAATATACTTTGGATTATTTCCATACATTAAAGCATTTGCCGAAGAGCGTGGATACTATATTGTTTGTGGTAAAGATGTTGAGGTAAATAACAAAGTAGATAAAGATGTTGTTAGTAAATTTGCGAACAGTTTGGGACAGAAGTTTGAAGCAAGAGATTATCAAATAGACGCTATATTTCATAGTTTAAAGTTCAATAGGGCGCTCCTAGTGAGTCCTACTGCTTCAGGTAAGTCATTTATCATCTATTCCCTTATCCGATATTATTCACATCTAATTAAAGATGAAGAAAATAATAGATGTTTATTAATTGTTCCTACAACATCATTAGTAGAACAAATGTATACCGATTTCAAATCATATGGATGGAATGTATCTAAAAATTGTCATAGATTATATAGCGGATATTCAAATCAAACAGATAAAAAAGTTTTAATTTCTACATGGCAAAGTTTATATAAACTACCGAAAGAATATTTTGACCAATTTGGTGTTGTCTTTGGTGATGAAGCACATTTATTTAAGTCTAAATCACTTACCGAAATAATGACTAAACTAACTAGCTGTAGGTATCGAATAGGATTGACAGGCACTTTGGATGGTGCCCAAACCCACAAATTGGTGCTAGAAGGCTTATTCGGCGCTGTAAATAAAATTACATCTACTAAAAAACTTATGGATAAAAAACAATTATCTAATTTAGTTGTTCGTTGTTTAATATTAAAACATACCGAAGATAATAGTAAACTGGTATCAAAGGGTAAGTATCAAGATGAAATAGATTATCTAGTAAGCAGTAAGACTAGGCAAAACTTTATTCGTAATTTAGCAATTAAGTTAGAAGGAAATACATTATGTTTATTTCAATTGGTAGAAAAACATGGTAAAAACTTATATAAAATTATAAAAGAAAAGGCAGCTGATAATAGAAAAGTATTTTATATATTTGGTGGTGTTGAAGCAGATGAAAGAGAAGCAATAAGAAGTATAGTAGAGAAAGAAAAGAATGCTATTATTGTTGCAAGTTATGGAACATTTAGTACAGGTGTTAATATTAAAAATTTACACAATATTATTTTTGCAAGTCCATCCAAAAGTAGAATAAGAAATTTACAATCCATTGGTCGTGGATTACGATTAGGAGATAACAAAGTTAATGCTACTTTATATGATATAGCAGATGATTTAACTTATAGAACAAAAGAAAACTTTACATTAAAACATTTTCAAGAAAGGATAAACATCTATACCGAAGAGGAGTTTGATTATGAAATACATAATATCCAACTTAAAGAATAGATAAATAGTTATATGAATAATGAACCAAATCACCCAACAGATTACAGAATGGTTAAGTTAATAGATGGTACTCTATTAGTAGGAACTATTTCAGTTGATGATAAATTTTTAAAGATAGAAAATCCTTTACAATTAACAACCGTTCAACGAATGACGGAATATGGTATAAAGGATGATTCATCATTGGCTCCTTGGATTCCATTTACATCGGATAAAGCTTTCTCTATTCCTAAAGATAAGATAATGGTTATATCGTTGGCTGCAAAAGAATTGGCACATTATTATGAAGTTGTATTAAACAAATATAAGTCAGAAATAAAAGCCAAGACTCCCCTATCTCCTCAAGAAATGGATCACATATTAAAAGTTGCAGAACAAATGGAAGCTGAAACGAGATTGAAAGAAGAGGAAGAGGATGTTTTCGGATATAAACTTACATCTAAAAAATTACATTAGGTATAGCTCTTCCCTCTCAAAGCGCCTACATAGGCATTATATCAAATCTCCCAAAAATGTCAAGCACCCGCTTGATTTTTTTTAAAAAATAGTGTATAATGATATACAGAAAGAGTGAAATATGGAACTTAAAAAAACAAAACCAAAACCGCATTATGTAGATAACAAAAAGTTTCTACAAGCGATGATAGAATATCAAGATAAGTGTAAAAAAGCAGAAGAAAAAAATAGAAAGAAGCCTCCTGTAACCAATTATATAGGTGAATGTTTTTTAAAGATTGCTAATCACTTATCATATAGACCAAACTTTATTAACTATACTTACCGAGACGATATGATATCGGATGGTATAGAAAACTGTTTGCAGTATATGAATAATTTTAATCCAGAAAAGAGTAATAATCCATTTGCATATTTTACACAGATTATATATTATGCATTTATAAGACGAATACAAAAAGAGAAAAAACAATTGCAAGTAAAACAAAAGATGATTGCAAATATAGGGGTTGAAAATATGATGGATCAACTAAAGGGTGATGATACTCAATATCAAAGTCAAATGCTAGATTTCTTACAAAGAAATAGCAAACAAGAGGAAGAACCAAAAAAAGAAAAAAAGAAGTAATTATATAATAGGTAGGTATGAAAATTGCATTGTTAAATGACACCCACTTTGGTGCCAGAAATGATAGTCTTATATTTGATGACTATTTTTATAAGTTTTATAATGATATATTTTTTCCTTATTTAAAGGAACATAATATAAAGACACTTATTCATTTAGGTGATATTGTTGATAGACGAAAGTTTATTAATTACAGAATTGCTCATAACTTTAGACACAAGTTTTTACAAAGATTATGGGATGAAAAAATAGATACTCATATTCTTATAGGTAACCACGACATTTATTTCCGTAATACAAATAAAGTTAATGCTGTACAAGAATTATGTACAACAGCTGATGGTGTACACGAACCGTGGATATATGAAGAACCTAAAGTTGTAGAGTTTGATGGTTTAAAAATATTAATGTTGCCCTGGATCAACCCAGAAAATGAAGCACATTCCTTACACATTCTTAACACAGTAGATTCTGACATATGTATGGGACATTTAGACTTGAACGGATTTAGAATGATGGACGCTATAACACAAACACATGGATATGATAAGAAGATTGTATCACGATTTGAAAAAACATTTAGCGGACATTTTCATCACCGTAATGATGATGGACAAGTATTTTATTTAGGAAGTCAATATGAAATGACTTGGTCAGATTATGGTAACCAAAAGGGGTTTCATATATTTGATACAGCAACCAGAGAGTTAGAGTTTATTCCAAACCCATATAAAATTTTTGCAAAACTTATGTATGATGACACTAAAACAAATTATGATAAGTTTGATATAACAGACTACAATCAAAAGTTTGTTAAGTTGATTGTGGTTAATAAAAAAGACAATCAAATGTTTGATAGATTACTTGACAAGATGTATAATAAAATAAGTGTACACGAATTAAAGATACTGGAAGATTATTCTGATTTATCCCATACAAATGTTAGCGATGATATAGCAGAAGGGTCGGAAGACACAATGACACTAGTTAATAACTATGTTGACCAATTAACAGTTGATTTAGACAAAGAAAAATTAAAAGTTATGATTAAAGAAATGTATGTAGAGGCACAGGATACCGATGTGATTACAGAATGATACTATTTAAGAAATTAAGATATAAGAATTTTCTATCTACTGGTCAACAATTTATTGAAATTGATTTAGATTCGTCAGCAACAACCCTAGTGATAGGTAATAATGGGGCAGGTAAATCTACTATGTTAGACGCTTTGTGTTTTGGATTGTTTCAAAGACCTTTCAGAAATATTAAGAAAGACCAATTGATTAATACAATTAATGAAAAAGAGTGTATTGTAGAAGTAGAATTTATTGTCGGCACTAAATCTTATAAGATAATAAGAGGTATCAAACCCAATACATTTGAGATATGGTGCGATGGTGATATGTTAAATCAAGACGCCGCTCAAAGAGATTATCAAAAACATTTAGAACAACAAATATTAAAACTAAACTTTAGGTCATTTACCCAAGTTGTAATATTAGGTAATGCTTCATTTGTTCCATTTATGCAATTACGAGCAAGACATAGACGCCAAGTTGTTGAAGAAATATTAGACATAGAAATATTTTCTAAAATGAATATTATGTTTAGAGAAAAGGCAAAAGCACAAGATGAAAAAATTAAACAAGATGATTTTGAATATCAAATATTAGATACAAAGATTGATGATAAGAAAAAATATATTGATGATATTAGTAATCGTAGTAAAGACCTGGCGGCTTCTAAAAGAACAGAAATACATGGTGCTGATGTTGATATAGAAAACTATGTAGAGAAATGTGAAAAAGTCCAAAGAGAAATAACAGAATTACAAAAACAAATATTAGATGAAACAAAGATAAATGATAAACATAAAAAACTACACACTATGGAAGCAAAGTTAGAAAATACTTGCAACAAACATAAAAAAGATTTGAAGTTTTTTGAATCACATAATGATTGTCCCACTTGTCAACAATCAATAGATAAAGCTTTTAAAGCAACAATGATTGATAATAAAAAAGAAAAAGTAACAGAATTAGATACAGCATTAGGACAAATAGACAAAGAAATTAAAACTACCGAAATGAAACTTGATAATATTAATAAGACCATGGTTGTGATTAGAGAAAAAGAGTTGTTGATTAATCGTTATGAAACATCTATTACTGAAATAGAAAAACAAAAAGATAGATTACATAAAGAGATTGATGATATAGTTAATGAAAATATATCAACTGCTGAACAAAAAGGTGAGTTGAATGAGTTGCAAGAACAACTAATACAAACTGATATTAAGAAAAAAGCAGATAAAGACCACAAGATTTATATAGACACCGCTAGATATCTTATGCAAGATACTGGAATTAAAACAAAAATTATCAAACAATACCTACCGATAATGAACCAGTATATTAATAAATACCTGGCGGATATGGACTTCTTTGTGAATTTTACTCTTGACGAGGAGTTTAATGAAACGATTAGGTCCAGGTACCGTGATGAGTTTAACTATCATTCTTTTAGTGAGGGTGAGAAATTAAGAATAGATTTAGCTATTCTTTTTACTTGGCGAGAGATTGCTAAAGTAAAAAATTCTACAAATACGAATCTACTCATATTAGACGAAATATTTGATAGTTCGTTGGACTCATCTGGTACCGATGAATTTATGAGAATATTATATACAACAATGGGCAAAGAAAATGTTTTTGTTATATCTCATAAAGGAGATACCCTTATAGATAAATTTCCTAGAGTAATGAAATTTGAGAAACATAAAAACTTTACAAGGATGGCAGAATAATGAACGACCTATTTCCCGATTTAACAATTGACATAAAAACTAAAATATGTACTGTATGTAAAATAGAAAAACCATTAACAAATGAATATTTTTCACCAATGCATAAGAAAAAGAATGGTACAAGATATCTTAATTCTTGCAAACAATGTGGGAAACCAGGTAATGAATTAATTAAAAATTATTTAAAAAATAATCCAATACCTGAAAATTATAGATGTCCCATTTGTAAATCTACCGAAGATGAAATTTTAGAAGAAACAGGAGCATATCAAGATGGACCAAAAAGGAAATTGTTTAATGTTGACCATGACCATAAAACAAATAAAGTTAGAGGAATAATATGTACCTACTGTAATAATATGTTGGCAAGGGCAAGAGATAATGTAGAGATATTAAGAAATGGTGCAAATTGGCTAGAGGAGAAACAATAATGAGTGAAGAAAAAAGAATATTACAAATGGTGGCGCCTAATGATCCTAGATTGTTAAGTAAGATAGCACCATTTGTTGATGATACATTAAAAGAAAATAACTTTAAAGATAGAGAAGAATTGGCTACCTCTATGTATGACACTATGAAAAAATATGGTGGGTTAGGATTAGCGTGTAATCAAGTAGGGTTACCGTATCGTATGTTTGTAATGGGAGGTCACCCACAAATAGACGCTGGTAGAGTTAGAAATGTTTTTAATCCAGAAGTATTGGAGATGAGTAAAGAAACCATAATGATGAAAGAAGGATGTTTATCCTTTCCTTTTATCTTTTTATCAATTAGACGACCTAAATGGGTTGAGGTTAAATATGAAGATGAAGAAGGAAAAGTTGTACAAGAACATTTACATGGAATGGTTAGTAGAATATTTCAGCACGAAAATGAACATATGAATGGATATATTTTTAAAGATTTAGTTTCTGATTTTAAATGGAAACGAGCACAACAAAAAGCAAAAAAAGACATAGATAAAATATTAAAGAGGCAGAAAGATGGCAAGACGATCCACTAAAACTTATATCCATGTCAATCAAAATAAGATTAGAAGTAATCTTAAGCACGGAACATTGGATCCAGTTATTACTATTAAAAGGGGTAGAGAAAATACATACTGCCACGAGGTAGAAATATTGGGACCAAGTAAAGTTATATATGGAGAGAAGGGTGAAAAGATATTAGGATGTGGTGCAAGAGTTGTGATTGAAACTGAATCGGAATATAAGATTGTAAGATGATGATAAGTAAAGAAGAATATAGTAATTTAAAACCTTATTATGATTTTCAAAGAAAGAGAGAATACAATAGAGAACAATTACAATATGCTTGTAGCCATGTTACTGGAGTTGATAACGATAAGTTTTTTGACCAAATGTGGATACAGTTTGAAGAAAAAGATTATCAAGACCCACCAGTAAGTTGGATACCTAAAAATAAAAAATGGAGAATTGAAGGAGAATAAATGAGTTGTTTATCATTATTAGTTGCATTATCTTTACACATAGGATTAGAAGGCGATTATAATTCTGTACATCCGCATGGAAGATGTACAATAGATAATTATATATCAGGTGCATATTATAATAGCGAAGAAAAAGTTAGTTTATATGTGGGTAAAAAAATAGAAAATTTAGAAGTAGGATTAGTAACAGGATATAGTGGAGCTGATGTTGTTCCAATGTTAAGATATATTAAAGATGGATGGTTTGTTGCGCCGGCATATGAAACATCTGGTAATGTAGGAATCGCAATAGGTTACGAATTTAAAATAGGAGAATAAAATGAAAGCATGGCAAAAAGGATATGAATTGGACACTTTAATAGAGTGGACAGATAAGTTTGAAAGTTTTAATAAGAATTGCCATAGTCCATTTATGCAAGCAAAGAAAAATGGCATGGCGACAGCACTAGAAAAAGGTTTACTATATGAAGATGGCCATGTAGTTTACGAAATGAGAACAGCAAAGACAACCTCAAAAGTAAAAATGTTTGGTGCAGGACCAGAAATTGCTGAAGTTCACAAAGGTGAAAAAGTAATTACAAAGATTGCAAGTACCTTTGATCCAGATGATACTACACCGATTAGCACAATGACAGATACTTTAAGAAAGATAGAAGAACCTGTGTGGGCACATATTTTTGAAGAAGATGGTGTAGTCAAAACTGCTGTTAAGGATGCTGGGTTTAAAAAGATTGGCACCAAAGTAAGTACCTTTAGTGATATAGTAGGTGTGTATTATAAAGGCGGAAGAAAGTTTATACCAGTACCAGAAACAGAAAATATTAATATTATCCAAACACGATTAGAGTTTGACCATAATATCATAGATGAATTAGTTGATAAACTACTTACTATGAATTTAGAATATACAAATCATAATAGTAATTATAATCGTAAACAATCTTGGAAAGCATTATCATTATTAGGGTTTGAAGAAGATAGTACCTATGTAGATAAGAAGGCAGGTAATGAAGAAGATAGACCGATAGTTCAAACAGACTTATATAAAAAACTAGAACCATTAGTAAAACATTTTCTTGAACAATTACCTGGTCGTTTTGATAGAGTTCGATTTATGACATTAAAACCAGGTGGCGGTGAGTTAGCAAGACATACTGACCAAACGGATCCTACTTGGGGAACCACAGATGAGAAAATGGTTAGATTTCATATGCCACTTAAAACAAATGATAAAGTTATATTTACATCTTGGGATAATAATGGTCAAAAACATATTCACAATATGGCAAAAGGTGAGTGTTGGTTTTTAGATACAAGACGACCACATACAGCAATTAATGGTGGAGATGATATCCGAATACATTTAGTTGCCGATGTATGGGCAAATGATGATATCAGACGCTTGCTAAAAAGAGAAAAATTTGATACAATAGGATTATATAATAAAAGATATGAAGAAAGATACACCAACCGAAGTCTATAATATCAAAGGTCGTAAAGTTTTAGTAAAGCGTGATGACCTGGTCGGTGATGGTAATGTTTTACCACCGTGGGGTAAACTTGTAGGTATAGATAGACTACTACATAGATATATTAATCCTAAATATCCATTAATACATCTTGCAGTAAATGGTTCATGGTCTGGTTGGGCCCTATCATATCTTTGTAAACAAAGAGGTATAAAATTTATCTATGCATATCCACCTTCAAAATCATATTCAAAGTTTATATTGAATAAAGCAAAAGCAAATGGTTGTGAATTTTATGAATTGAAACCAAATATGATGGCAATATTATATGCTCAAGTTCAATCATATGCAAAAAGAAAAGATATACAAATGTTACCATATGCTTTTGACCATCAATATTATAGAAGTTGTATGAGTTCAAGAGCAAGAAATGTGTTTGAAGAACATCCATTTATTGACCATCTTGTCATATCAGCAGGGTCTGGTGTAACAAGTTCTGGTGTTGTAAAACAATTCAATCCAGGTAATAATTTATTTTCAAATTCAAATAGACAAGCCCATGTAATTACAGTTTCAAATATATCCACTATTGAAAAGAAGTTTGCAGGTTACGGTATGGCAGATTCCTCAATTCAAGTGCATAAAACAAAATTTTTATTTGAAGATATGATGAAGAATTATGAAGTGCCTTTTCCTTGCAACGGAACTTGGGATAGAAAAGCATGGTGGTGGTTAGAACAAAACATAGAAAAATTAGAAGGTGATATTTTATTTTGGAACATTGGTGGTAATATATGAAAATCTGTTTTGCAAGTTTAAGAAAAAGAATTAACTATACCGATGTATTAGAATA
>Ga0115012_10002172_pt1 | contig 11429 bp, 7 predicted proteins | sample TroAtlMetagenome_FD_88706 | JGI IMG/M metagenome (GOLD analysis project Ga0115012, IMG submission 88706) | Marine eukaryotic phytoplankton communities from Atlantic Ocean - Tropical Atlantic ANT10 Metagenome | ecosystem: Environmental > Aquatic > Marine > Oceanic | place: Tropical Atlantic Ocean...
ATTAATTCGCTGCTAGCAATAGCTTTTCTTTCATCACGAACCGCAACATACCAAACTTTAACATTATTTGGCGGGGCATCACCGTGTATTAGATTGCCATTTAGTGTTAAATCAACTGTCTTCCACATCCGCGTACGATTTTGATCATGAGGATCACTAGTATAATATAGCTTAGCCTCTATCAACCTAGTCTCAGCCTTAACCAATGCGCTCACTTTGTTTTTTTTAACCACAGGTCGTGCAACCTCAGGCATCGGAGTTCCATTTAAAATATATTGGTCGACGAATATAAAGAATTCAGGAAAGTCAAAAATGTGCCCATGTTTCATGTTTAGCTGTATGCTGTAGTTTTTCTTGCTACGGACTAATGCACAAGTTTTGGCATAACTGTCCATTGGATAAGCAAAATCATTAGTTCCATTTAGAAACATTAATGGCATTTTCGCATATCCGATGTAGCTTGAAGGATCCCATAGGCGATGCCATTTGTCAGATTGCAACATAGTCATTTTACCAAACTCGCCTGATTTCCATACGCTATTCTCTCGAAGGAAACCACACCCATAAACAGGCATGGCAACTTTAAAGCGATCGTCCAAACCCGCGACAATGCAAGTCAAGTATCCGCCCCAACTAATACCAGTGAGAGCTGTGCGATCGACATCCACACCATCTAAACTACGAAGAAGCGAGTGCCCCCGTACCACATTGGCCACGGCATGGTATGCCCACTGGTTTTCCAAAGGTTCATCAATGGCACTGAATTTCTCTGTGTGACTTTGGTTTGGCCCCCCATCTGACAATCTTTTGCGCTCTTCCCCGCACCCCGCAAGATCCATCGCGATCGCAGCATAGCCACGTTTAGCCCACAACATAGCCCAATTGGCAAAAGCAGTGCCGCCCCCCCCATGTACTAAAACAATACCCGGGACATCATTGTCAACGCTTTGCCCAAGAGTTTTTGGCGAGGCATAATAAGCAAAAACTCGCGTTTCGTTACCGCGGTATTTTTCACCTGCGTACATCAATGCATGCACTTTGCCTTTTTGTCGCACCCAGTCGAATTTAGGAGCTTGTTTTAGTGCTTCCATATTCCACGGAATATCTTTTGGCAATAGTAATGGCTCAACCTTCTGACCAAATGCTTGGCCCAAGGTTAAAGTGACAATAAAAGCAAATAAGCGAATCATTTAAACATACTAAAAGAGATTAATTTTCTACCAACAAAGTGAATTACTCCGTCATTGCATCAAACGCCTTTTGGAGCAGTGCTTTAGTTTTAAGCGAGCCGGCTATTGGATTTAAATCATGCCCCTCAAACTCAATCGAAATCACGCCGGAAAATTCAGACTTATATATAATTTTCATCATCCGGAAAAAGTCAGTGTGTGTCTCAATTCCTTTGTTATCAAAATTCAATGCCTTAGCACAAACAGCTGGAGCATAAGGCAATGTCCTCCTCACTCCATCATAGCGATCAAAACGACCAAAATTGTTAAAGTCCGGTAATATGCCTGCACTGGGATGATTGAGTTTTTTCATCACTGCTAATAACCAATCTGGATCGCTAGAATAACCACCATGAGGCTCAATCACTACCTTAACTTTGCTGCTCTGAGCATAATCACAGATCGATCGCATCCCCTCAACTGCATTGAGCAAGTTCTCTTCCCGGTTTCCACCAGAGCGACAGTTCACCCGAATGGCAGCGCATCCAAGCTGGGAAGCACAATCAACCCAGGCTTTGTGTTCTTCGACAGAACGAGATCGTTGCTTAGCGTCCTTAGAATCAAGCTCGTTGCTGATATCAACAAGAATCAATACATTTTTCATTCCTTCACCAGCAGTTCGATTCGCCAGCTCTCGGACATATTTTTTATCTGTATGCTTATTGGCAAATGGCTTGCTCCAATACTCTATGTGCGAGATGCCGAGTTTCTCCTTAGCCAATGCGGGATAGTCGAGGTGCTTCAATTTACCGCTACCCAACCATCTGTGGAAAGTGTACTCCTGAATCCCAATCTGAAAGCGATCGGAAAACTTCTCATTTGTAGCCAATACATTTGTAGAAAGGGCTAAAACTGGCAAACCAAGTGCAGCCTTTCGAACGAATATACGCCGGGAAAAGTTGTGCATGCCCAAAATAGTCGCACGCCTACTTCGGCGAATAAAGGTCGTTTTACCGTTCGACAAGCCTGAAGAATATAAACTATTTAGAGCGCTTTTCTCGAAGGAACTTTGCCAAGCTCTCTAGCTTATCAGTATTAATGAAATCAACCCCAGCATTGTAGAATAAAGCCCAAGATGCCGGGGTGTCAGGCGTCGCCCAAAAGCGAAGCTTTTGCCCATTTTTGTGGGCTTGTTGAATAATACCATTGAGTTTGTCCTCTTCGCTCTTGGACAAATCTCCTCTCCCATTCCACTTGAAGTTCGATCTCCAACTGTCGCTTATCCATGGCATGAAATGCGGGCTCGATCTCTGGCCAAGGTCAGATAACCGACCATCGTAACCAGCCAGCCGCTGAGATTGTTTTTCCATTACTTCACGCGGACGACTGCCAGAAATTACAACAGTCACTGCTCCTTCTTTTGTATTGCCCGATGTAAACTCTGTAAGCATAAAACGATATTTTTCGAGCAGCGGCTGAAGAATGGCATAAGTCTTCGGGCCTTCAGTCTTAAAATCTATCATCAGATAAAATGGCACCTTGCTTTTGTACACGGTGCCGCCATTTGCCTTCACACGCTCCGCTAATGGTTTAAGGTAAAGCAGTTCCAATGTGCGGGAGACTTTAAGTTCAAACCGAGAATGTCCTACCAATAACTTTTCATTTTTCAAAAACACATCTGCCTCAACACTACAAAACCCATTGGTCAACGCGTCCAACAATGGACGCTTATTATAGTAGTCGTTGTGCGAATGCCCTTGGGGAAGAGGCGTTAGTTCAGGCTCTGCCTTTAGCGTAAAAGCGATTGGGAAAAAAGCGATCGAAAGACAAAATAACAATTTCTTCATCAGTCCAAATGCAGGTCTGTACTGCAACCCGGCTCCTGAGGTGGCATATAGTAGCCGCCATCAACATTTGCTGGGAAAACAAAGTCGTCTCGCAAGTGCGGAATGTATTCTAAAAATAATTTTTCGTGGTTAAGCGCAATATGACTGAACAGAACAAGGTGTTGATGTATCTGTCCCATATCGCCAACATGCGGAACTAACCGTACCGGATATTTTCTTGCTAGTATCACTACAGCAAGCCACTCACTAATACCGGCCAAACGGGTACAATCAGCCTGCACAATTCCAACAGCTCCAGCTTGAAGGAAGTTCTTCCAAAGAACCCTGTTAGAAACGGCCTCTCCTACAGCAACCGGCACTGGAGCTATAACTTCTGCCAGCTTCTGATGCGCAGACACATCATCCGGCTGGGTAGGTTCCTCTATCCAAAATGGATTAATATCCTTGAGCGCAAGACACGCATCGATCGCTTGCGGGAGCGGCCAAGCCTGATTGGCATCAAGCATAATTCGAACATCATCCCCGACCGCCTCCCTTACCATTAATGATCGTCGCACATCATGCATATGATCCTTCGCACCAACCTTTAATTTCATCGCTGTAAACCCAGCATCCACTGCAGCCCTAGCGTTATTACAAACTTTTTCGTCGGAATATTGAAACCAGCCGACCGATGTATCGTAGCCAGGATAGCCGCTTTTTAGTACTTCTTCGCGCTCAGAACGAGTGACCTTATAAGAATGTAACAAATCATTAGCCTCGCTAATGGTTAATACTTCTTCCATATAACTGAAATCAATCAGCCTTGTAATTTCCTCTGGAGAAAGATCCAGCAACAGTTTCCATATTGGCACTCCTCGACTTTTAGCCCAAAGATCGAAGCAAGCGTTGGTAATTGAGGCTAAGGCTAGATGTGTCACTCCTTTGTGAGGGCCAAGCCACCTTAATCCCGGATGCTCAGCTAGCGAACGTTGCACGACGCCAAACTCGGTCATTAATTCCTCAATATCTCGGCCTTTGAGCGATTCTCCTAAAATGCGAATTGCCTCACATATCAAGTTTGTTCCGGCACCCAGTGTATATGCTATCCCTACACCAACCAAACCGTTGTCTGATTTGAGCAATGTTACCCCGTAACCATACGAAGGATCGGTATGAACTGCATCAGAGCCTGCTCCGTCCTTAAGCTTGCGCCTAAAATCGTGCGTCTTTATGGATTGAATTGCTGGCATTAGGTTTTTAATTGAGCAAGGCCAATCAAGTCTTTCGAAGTTTGACGCGCCCACTGATCTGCCTGGAGAATTTCTTCAAGTTTCGGGCCCTCAATCACTTTATGCCGATTCATCACTTCGGTGACTAATTCTGCAATACCAATAAAAGAAGTTTGCTCTTCGCAAAAAGCATCAACTGCAATTTCATTGGCAGCATTGAAAACAGCGGGCAACGTTCCTCCAATTTCACCAGCTCTTCTAGCTAGGTTAATTGCAGGAAACTTAATTAAGTCTGGAGACTCAAAATCTAAACTCCCTAGTGCCGCAAGATCTGTTTGAACCCTATTGCTCCTCATACGACTAGGCCAAGTAAGAGCGCAATGAATTGGCAAACACATATCCGGTGTTGAAAGCTGAGAAAGAATCGATCCATCAATGAATTCTACCATCGAGTGAACAATACTCTGCGGATGAATAATGACATCGACCTGCGGCATTGGAATATTAAATAACCACCGGGCTTCGATCATCTCAAGTCCTTTGTTAAACATAGTAGCGGAGTCAATTGTGATCTTCTTCCCCATTACCCACGACGGATGTTTCAGCGCTTCCTCAACGGTGATTCCAGAAAATTCTTTAATTGGCTTCTGGCGAAAAGGCCCGCCTGAAGCAGTTAAAATAAGACGACTAACAGACTCTACATCTTTCCCTTCAAGGCATTGAAAAATAGCCGAGTGCTCACTGTCTACCGGCAGCACATTAACTCCATGTTTTCGCGCCTCTTCCATAACAATCTCACCAGCCATAACAAGGATTTCCTTCGAGGCAACTGCAATATCTTTTCCGGCACGAATTGCAGCCAACGCAGGTTGAAGTCCAGCAGTCCCAACGATAGCAATCAATACAATATGGGCTGAAGGCAAAGTAGCTAACTCTATCAACCCCTCATCTCCCGAAGCAACATCGATACTCCTATCAAGCTGCTTTCGTATGCTCTCCGCTTTTTCAGCTGACCTAATCGAAACTAACTCAGGGCGGAATTGTTTAGCTTGTTGCAATAGTAATTTTTCATTGCTTCCAGCAGCTATGCCAACTAGGCGAATATCATCTGGCAAATCCTCTACCACCTTCACAGTGCTAGTGCCTATGGATCCTGTACTGCCTAATAGAACAACATTTCTCATTTTAAGTTTGGCTAGTCATTAAATAGAACCAAACGCAGATAAAGGTACATAATCGGGGCGTTTAACAACAAGCTGTCAATCAAATCAAGTATCCCTCCAATACCTGGAAAAAAAGCCCCAGAATCCTTTACTCCAGAATCCCGCTTGTAGACCGATTCAACCAAATCGCCCATTACTGCACCCACAGCAAGCAAAGGGCCCAAAACGGCAGCATGAATAAACTGCATCCCGCCAAGTTTTGATTCTCCAAAATAATGTGCAAACACCAGAGCAACAACTGTAGACAAAATAATGGCGCCGAAAAACCCTTCCCACGTTTTGCCAGGACTTACCTTTGGAATCATTTTGTGACGGCCAATCAATGAACCTAGTGAATATGCCCCTATGTCACTACACTTCGAGACGAGTATAAAAAATAACAAACAAATTCCACCGTCAAAGGAAGCTCCAGCAGGAGCTTGATAAAAGAAAATTTTCAGAATAAAACCGAGAAGCCACGAGACGTATAAAACTCCCAGCATTGTATTCCCAACAATTGAAAAAATAGAAGGCGAAGGATGGGTAAGTACTCTTTTTATAAGAAGCCCCAACATAATTCCGGCAAGAATATTTACCTCTAACTCAGCTATTTTAGCCATTGTAGGAATGCCTACTTCCCACCATTTATCAGCCAGCATGGAAAGATACAAAAAAAGTGCACCTATTAATATGATTCCGCCTGAAAGGCCAAGCCACTTAAATCGATGTGATTGGGCCTCCTTAGCCATTCCATAAAATTCCAACAAGCCTACAATATTAAGCAACATTACCAATCCTCCAACAAGTGCAATCGACAAAAGCCCTCCGCTAAGCAATCCAAAAAACACTATGCCGAGCAAAACTACAGTGGTACTCAGCCGCCTCAGGAACACAGCCGCTTTTGAATTGTTTGTTTGTGAATGGGCTTCAGCTTCGGTCATGTGATCTAAGAGACAGTTTCAGTCGGTTGAGCTAGGGTCAAATTTTTCCGAAGCGTCGATTGCGCACAGCGAACTCTTCCAGCGCTGCGCAAAATTCTAACTCATCAAAATCAGGCCAAAGTTTATCAGTCACTACCAGCTCAGAATAAGAAATTTGCCACAATAAAAAATTGCTTATTCTCATTTCCCCACTGGTTCTTATAAGCAGATCAGGATCCGGCATCCCAGAAGTGTAGAGATGTTCCGAGATAGTTTTCTCGGAAATATCTTTAGGAATAATTCCTCCTGTTCGTGCTTCTTCTGCAATACAGCGAACAGCATCCACCAATTCAGCGCGCCCTCCGTAACTAAGAGCAAGAGTAAGAATTGTCCCTGTGTTTTTATTAAGAAACGCCTTGGAGTCCTCAAGTTGCTCACGTACGAATTCAGGAAGCCTTTCCGTCTGGCCAATAGACTGCAACCTAACATTATTATCGGCCATCTCCCGCTGTTCTGATTTTAGATATCGGGCGAGATATTTCATTAATGTGGCGACCTCGTCTTGGGGTCTATCCCAATTTTCTATCGAGAAAGCATAAAGCGTTAAATATTTTATTCCAAAACGAGAAGCTGTACGTAAAACAGCACGCACTGCTTCAGCTCCACGGCGATGCCCTTCAACTCTGGGTAAGCCGCGTTCCTTAGCCCACCGTCCATTACCGTCCATGATGATAGCAATGTGTGTTGGTAAAACGGCTAGTGCTTTTTCACTGAGTTGTGGGTCATTATACATGCATTTGGCCAAAAAAGGCTAAAGAGTAATTGTCTGCGAACGAGCTGGACCAACCGAAGCGAATCGCAGCTTGGTGCCTGTAAGCTTAGCAAGGGCCTGCCCATAACGGCGGGCATTTAATGGAAGATCTTTCCACTTGCGAATTTTATGAGTTGGCTTCTGCCATCCCGGAAAAATTTCATAGATCGGCTTACATTTACTCAGCACATTAAGATCGGTCGGCTGAAGTTCGAAGCGCTTACTTCCCGCCTTATATGCGACGCAAATTTTAATCTCTGGCAATGTATCTAGGCCGTCAAAATTCGTCACAGCCAAGTCTGTAATGCCATTGACCATAACAGCCTGTCGGACGGTAACCGCATCGAACCACCCACATCGCCGTTCACGACCTGTCGTCGCTCCATACTCACGGCCCATTCCATGAAGTAGATCTCCTACTAGGATATCCTCGGACGGCATCGGACCTTCGCCTACGCGCGTGGTATAGGCCTTAGCCACACCAACAACCCGATTAATCATCGTCGGAGGAATGCCAGAACCCGTGCACATACCTCCTGAAGTAGTATTTGAAGATGTGACATACGGATAAGTTCCATGGTCAATGTCTAAGAACGTGCCTTGAGCACCTTCAAATAAAATCCTTTTCTTTGCAGCAGAAGCCTCATGTAGCATCTGAAAAGTATTAGTAATATAAGGCTTCAATCGACGAGTCGCCTTTTGAACACTTTCAATTGCCGCTTTAACCTGAACGGGTTTAGCGCCAAGGGCCTTAAGCAATGCATTAGCACGCTTAGTACTCTTTTCCAATTGATCCGCAAAATGCTTTGGATCGAGTATGATTCCCATACGAAGTCCTGTGCGATCTATCTTATCTCCATAAGCCGGACCAATCCCGCGCATGGTAGTTCCTATTTTGTTTTTCCCCTTTAACGCCTCACGAGCAGCATCAAGCGCCTTGTGATAAGGGAAAACCATATGGGCGGCATCACTTACGTGTAATCTCCCTTTTGGATTAATGCCATCTTTGATGAGTCCATCTATCTCTTCAACTAACCCGATTGGATCAACTACTACTCCATTACCAATAACACACTTTGTCCTCTTCCTTAAAATTCCCGAAGGAATAAGGTGTAAGATATACTGAGTTTTTCCAACAATAACAGTATGCCCCGCATTGGCGCCCCCTTGAGCACGAACAACGATATCAGCCTGCTCGGTCATGAAATCAATGATCTTGCCCTTGCCTTCGTCGCCCCATTGGGCGCCCACTAGAATGGTATTCGACATTTCTTTTTGTCTATTGGTATGAAACCTCAAATTTAAACTGCGGCTTCTCTTATTAGCGCAGAGACGCTATGGAAACACATGGACGGTGTCAACGCTCTGCCCAGTGAATCTTTTGTCAAAAGAGTTATTTAATTTTGTAAATTATTAATAAATGTTGAGTATAATTCGTCAAAAATTTGACGCCTGAGAGGCGATCGCTAATATTTCCAAAGACATTTTGAGTCTGGACCTACCAGGCACCAAAGCCAGCTTGGCTTATTTATGCGACTCTCCCGCTTTTAAACCCTTATTAAAAGTCGAGAAGATAGGAGAATTGTTGTCTCTTGACGGCGTTAGCTCGGGCAGCGAGGCCTTTATAATTACTGTCATTTCTCAACTGTTACCGGCACGTCCATTAATAGTAGTTTGCCCAACCGTCCAAATTCAGGAACAGGTTCATCATGAGTTAAAAACCTGGCTTCCATATTTCACCAACTCCGCCCTTCAGGCGCCTGATCCTCAATTCTTTCCCGCATGGGACGTTCTTCCGCACGAATCACGACTACCTCACGCAGATGTGCTAAGCGAACGGCTTGAAACACTCATACATTTAGCCAAGACACAAAAGAAAGCTACACCTAGCCCATTAGTCGTAGCTAATGGAATCGGCTTCCTTCAGCGAAGCTTTACTCAATCAGAATTAAAAAAAAGATTCCGCAATTTCGCACTTGCAGACCAAATAGACCCAATGGACTTAGTCGAATGGCTTGAGGACCAAGGCTACGAGCCTGAAGCGCAGGTTACTCAAAAAGGGGAAATTGCACTTCGCGGAGGTATACTAGATGTCTTTCCTCTAACCAGTCCTTGGCCAATTCGATTTGAGTTCTTTGGCAATGAAATTGAATCGCTGCGAACTTTTGATCCTCAAACACAGGTTTCACGAGAGAAGATTAAGCAGGCCGTTATTTCCCCAGGCGGAGAGTTGGGAATCCTAAAACAACAACTGTCTAACAATCCTAATTACGAAACCACTAGCCTTACAGGGCATCTGAAAAATGATCCGATTTATGTTTTCATTGAACCAGAAGGAATAGAAGAACGTACAATAGATTATCTAGAACAAGTTCCAAAAGCAGATACTTTTCACAACACTTGGAAGGAAACAATCCAACTTGCGCATGAAAATGGAACGGTAGTTGAGATACGTGAAGCAGCTAATAATAGTGAACTTACTATACAAAACCTCGAACACTATCGCCCACTTGGACAAACATCACTTGAAGCAGAAGTTGCTGAAAAACAGCGCAGAGACTTTTTTGATCAACTGCACCGGTGGCTCCGTGGCAACTATCAAGTATGGGTAATTTGTAGCACAAAAGCAGAACTACAGAGATTTGACGAACTTTGGGGCGAATATGGCTTTGATAAACAAAAGAAAGCACCTCAACCAATTCTCTCTATAGGGAATATTTCGCGTGGCTTCCTTATCGAGTCAGCCAAGTTAGTCATCGTCACCGATTCTGAGATATTTGGGCGCTATCGCTCACAACGACCGCGACGTCTTAAGTCACCCCATGCTTTAGCAGCCCGATCAGCACTTGAAATTGATTTCACCGATCTTAACTTGGGTGACTACATTGTTCACCTGCAACATGGCATAGGGCGTTATATTGGAATAAAATTCCTACCGAATGAAAATAGAAAAAAACAATCAGGAGAAAAAGCAACCGACGAAGGACATGAATGCCTAGCTATAGAGTTTGGCTCACGCGATCCAGAACAGGAACCTCCAAAACTATACGTACCAATTTCAGAGGCACATCTCGTTAGTAAATATGTTGGAACAGGAAATTCAAAGCCCCCTCTAAGTATTTTAGGCAGTAAGCGCTGGAGTAAAGCAAAAGCGGATGCTGAAAAAGCTGTAGCTGATCTCGCAGCTGAACTATTGAAAATTCAGGCGTCTCGCGAATCTAAGCCCGGTCACTCCTACAATACAGACACCCCATGGCAACGGGAATTTGAGGGGGCATTTCCATATGAAGAAACACCCGACCAATTGACTTCCATAAAGGCTGCGAAGCAAGACATGGAAAAACCTCAGCCGATGGACCGGTTAGTCTGTGGCGACGTTGGTTTTGGAAAAACTGAGGTAGCAATTCGCGCAGCATTCAAGGCGGTGATGGAAGGGAAGCAGGTTGCTATGCTTGTTCCCACGACTGTATTGGCACAACAACATTACAACACATTCCTAGAAAGAATGAACGACTTTCCTATCAAGGTAGAATTACTCTCTAGATTCTGTACTAAAAAACAAGCTAACGCTACCATCGAAGGGCTCGCTACAGGCTCTACCGATATCGTTGTTGGCACGCACAAACTTATTCAAGACAAGATTCGCTTCAAGGACCTTGGCCTAGTGATTATAGATGAGGAACAACGCTTCGGAGTATTACATAAAGAGAAACTTAAGATGTTAAGGCAGACAGTAGATGTTCTGACACTTACCGCCACTCCTATCCCCCGCACGCTTCACATGGCTCTCACCGGAGCTCGAGACATGAGCACGATAGAGTCACCTCCACAGGACCGACTACCAATCGAGACAACAGTAATAGAATTCGACGAAAAAATCATTCGTAATGCTATACAACGTGAACTGAACAGAGGGGGACAGGTATTTTTCCTCCACAATCGAGTAACCACCATTGAGACTATGGCTGAACGCATCCGTAAACTAGTACCTAAAGCAAGACTGATTGTCGGACACGGCCAAATGGCCAGCGGAACACTTGAGAAAGTAATGACACAATTTGTCAGTGGGAAAGCTGATATTCTGCTTTCTACGACTATCATTGAAAGCGGGGTAGATATACCCAATGCTAACACCATGCTTATTGACCGAGCAGATCGTTTTGGCCTAAGCGAGCTTTATCAGTTGCGTGGGCGAGTTGGCCGCTACAAACATCAGGCTTATGCATATCTAATTTTACCAAGACATGCAGCGCTACTCTCGGATGCTCG
>Ga0115012_10002174_pt1 | contig 11413 bp, 15 predicted proteins | sample TroAtlMetagenome_FD_88706 | JGI IMG/M metagenome (GOLD analysis project Ga0115012, IMG submission 88706) | Marine eukaryotic phytoplankton communities from Atlantic Ocean - Tropical Atlantic ANT10 Metagenome | ecosystem: Environmental > Aquatic > Marine > Oceanic | place: Tropical Atlantic...
AACTGGAGAGTTCCCAGTTAAGTGACACTATATAATAAGATGTGCTCATTTTGGGCACATCTTAACCCCTTATTGAAAACTACCAATGAACCAGAGGAATATTCTACTAAACTACGATAATATGAGGAGGCAGTAATGTCTCTGGGGATTTGGTCTTCTTTGGAGTTCCAATGATATCCCCATCTGATTTTTCCTTTGTTACCCATAAAATGAGAGACTTCTTCAATGAGAAAGGTTTCCTTGAAGTCCACACACAAAACAGACTGTCTATATTGGCGGCCTGTGAAGACCCCACTACAGTAAAGACCTACGACTATTCCAACGAGATATGGCCGTTACCACAAACAGGACAAATGTGGTTGGAATACGAATTACTGAACGATCCTGACGCACCAGGCTTTTACTGCTTATCCACATCCTACAGACAAGAACAGAATCCACTGCCAGGCCGACACGAACAAATCTTTCCCATGTTTGAGTTTGAGTCGAAGGGTGGTTTCCAAGACCTTATCGAACTTGAAAGTGAACTATGTACCTATCTTGGTTTTGATGCAGGACACAAACGAGCACCGATAGATGGTATTGACTTCCCAGGCGGACATTACACTGGAATGATGGCTAAGTACACAGCGGACGAACTGACTGCAAGTCACGAAGAGGATATGTACAAGGAGTATGGAGATGTCTTTTTCCTGACACACTTTCCCTACTCAACATCACCATTCTGGAACATGAAACGTAGTGACACACCCGCGTCAAACGGACCACAAGTGGCTCTGAAGTGTGATGTTATAATGGGTGGGATGGAAACTATCGGTAGTGCAGAACGAGCGACAGATGTAGACGATATGAGGGAACAGTTTTATACCATCTCTGATGGTGGGTATGCAAAACTCCTGTACGATATGTTCGGACAGGAAAGAGTGAAGAAGGAACTGGATGAGTTTTTACAGTTCGACTTTATTCCACGTTTTGGTGGAGGTATCGGTGTAACACGAATGATCAGTGCAATGAAACGGGCACAACTGATGCCTGTCAACTAAGTCTATCCGCCTCAGGGTCATATAAGACACCTATGTCTTGTACACCCATGTACTGATTAGGATATGTATAACGATGGTCAAGCTCTTTTGTATATATTGAATAGTGAAGGGCTTGACTGTCAGACAATGTATGATGGTAGTCGACTTGATAAAAGTTCTCTAAGTTGAGTTGGTTCAAGCATTTAACATTATCCTCATGAGTCGTTTTAGCATCATAGTCAATATTAAGTAGTTCAAGGTGTACGACTCTATCCAGTGGTTTGTTCAATATCTCCAGAACCACATCCCAATGCACAAATAAGCTTAAGTTTGAATAGTCATAATAATGACACAAGTGTAAGATTTTCTCCTCTTGACCAGAGGATAGATACTCACGAAGGAGGTTGAGATGCCATCCGTGTTTTGTGAGTTTGAAGTCTAAGTAGTTGATCTCATCAAGAGACCAGTCCGTATATGGTTCAAAGTCACCACAAGTTCTGGTTATTCGACTAGGTATCGTATTGACGGCAAGTGGTTTCTTATTTTCAAATATTCTTAAATGAGACTCCGTGATATTTTGTGACGGACATACATACATATCATACTACTGTAACAATTTTTCTTTTCTGGTCTGCCTTGATAACTGAAGTATACAATATCTCATCGTCAACGACTGTCTGGTTTCTATCGTAACCTTCCAAGGGATATCCAATACCTAATGAGGTGACGAAAAACTCACCATATTCTGTATGTTCATTGATGAATTGTTTCATTCTCTTATTATCAAAACAGTTACAAAAACCTGTTCTGTATCCCAAGTGATTACTGGCGAGAGCCGTAGCACCAGCGGAAATACCAACTCCTATACATTTACTGAAATGGTCTGAATTGGATGAGTCTTTCCAGTCAGGGTTGGTTTTCATTTCTGGGTGGTTGGAGGTGACCCAAATGAGGAGGAGGGATGCGTTGACTTGTCCGTTTCTGTAAAACTCATTGCCTCTAAACACTGTACCACCAGACATTACATCATCTTGTACACTGACGGCAATTTCGAAGAGGTCTTCTATCTTCTCTCTGTCTTTGACAACAATAAGTTCATACTGAAGGACATTCTGTTTGGTAGGCATGTTCATAGCAACGTTGGTTATTGTCTCAATATCAGCATCTGGAATGAACCTTGAATGGTCCCAGTTGCGTTGACAATGCCCAGCATAAAACGAACTTTTTTCAATATTCATACATTATTTAGTATATTTCACTTGACAAATCGCTCAAGGTAGTGTATACTTATTTATGTTGGGTGGGAAGAGAAATTCCCCTGTGACAATGAGGTCACTGACTCCCCGACTGGTTAGCCCTTCTGTAAAAGAGCCTGTGTTAAGAACACGTTTGATTCTATTCGGGTCTGAGGGGGTTACCAAATTTCCCAACTCTATTATAGGATAGTCCAATGGTGCATTGATGACCATCAGAAAATAGAGGGAACGGACAAACCTTCCGCTAGTCTCCACCAACGTAGGCAATGATGTCAAGGTGACGGCTGTTGAGACGGCGAACGAGAAAGAGAAGGTACTGCTTAGTAGGTCTTAGGAACGGCTTACGATAGGTATCGTGGGTTTATTGCCTTTATCCCATGTCCACACTACAAAGGAAATTGTCGCAGCATGAGAACTGTAAGCCGACTGGGTGAGAGACTTCCCGAAAGATACTCAAACCCGCTGTGGTTCGGAACCGACACGGCGGGTCTATACAGGCTATTAGTTTAATGGTAAAACTGAAGATTCCAAACCTTCCGATGTGGGTTCGATTCCTACATAGCCTGCCACACGACACGAGAATTTTTACTTGACAAACCTTTCATTTGTGGTATACTATGAAACGTAAAATGAGACTTGAGACAGTTGACGCTTTACTACGGATGAAGCGTTTCTCAACAAAACGAAAAGGTAATGACAAAGCCAAACTATCAAAACATAAATGTAGGAAGAAGATATGGGTATGATGAAAGAGAAGTTCATTGAGTATTTGGAAGCCAAAGATGCTTTGGAACCTACAGAAGAAACAGTACAACTGGAGATGAAGTTCATCGATGAAGATGAAGACTCCGTAACCTTTCGTTTGGAGAGTGTGGATGAAAATCTCACTTAGAAAAGCGCACGACATCCAGAATAGGCTCCAGTCACGAGTCAACGAGATTCTGGGCGAATGTGAGAACGATGTTGACGTTCTCCATGAGGAACAACCTCATTTCGTCTTGGACCTTGCCCGTGACAAGAACCTATCACGGATGAATCGTGTAGATGTCATGATCAATGAGATTCGTGACATTCGCATGTCAGTCTCACGACTGAACCAAGAGGTAGGTATTAACGACCTACTCGCAACCATCTCCGCTGAAGAGCGGAAAGCCACATATCGTGGAAGAGTCGGGCGGACTAGACCGCGTCAAAGTGAAGGGTACATCGATGCCCGTATAGCCTCATGGAAGGACGAAGACTCCTACCATAGGTCTTCACTGGACTTCCCAGTGTACTCTCAAGAAGACGTACGCAGGGAGAAAGAACTGGCACGCAAATGCGAGAAGCATGTCAGGGAACTGAAGGAAGAGGTTCTGGCGCTAAATATAGCGACCACGTTTAACCTTGAACCTTCCACTGTAGCTCTGCTTGAGGCAGAAGATATAGTGTAAGTTCCACGGCAGGAAGAGGTCACCACGTACTAACTCGCAGTACCCAGCATCAGCTACTACTAAAGAACTGGAGTCGTAGTCGGGATAGGTGTAAATCACAAACTTGCATCTTGTCGACCAATAGCCTGGTCATGCTACCCTAGAAGCGACCCTTTGTTCTTTGCTCGAGTACGGACAAAAGGATCTGACTCACTGTATGTTGTATCTTGCTAAGACCGAACCTGCCACCTCACACAAAAGACTATGAAAGTAAGAATAGGACGGCCTGGCCGTAAAAACAAGGCACACCATGTTGACATTGATGATCACGATGTTTGGAATTTGGACTATACTCTTGCTTGTGTCATACATCCTGCTCTTGTTCGTATGAAGGAGAAAAAACATGGATATCCTGAACTCTGGGAAGATGGAATGGTCACAACTCACAACTATGACCGACAACTACACTTTGACTTCATAGATGAACAAGTAGAGAATGACTATCTCCAAAAGAAGTGGGATAACATTCTCGACAAGATGACTCGTGCCTTTGGTATGATAGTCCACAAAGAAGACTGGGAAAAGTCTTGGGAAAGTCTATCATGGGAAAAGTACAGAGAGGAAGAAGTCAAATATTATCAGACCATTGACGAAGGTCTCTCCCTATTTGCGGAACATTATCACTCGTTGTGGGACTAACTAAATAGTCTATGCTAACGAGTGTTATTGTTACGTACCTCATCCTTTTTATTGGACTGTTCGTAGAAATAATAGCCTCCTATCTTGGAGTCGTGGGAATGCAGTCTGTATTCTCTGGAAACATCTACGTGGTCACTCTTATCGGCATCGGGTTAGAATCTACCAAAGTCGCCCTTCCAATATTTCTTACCATACAACATAACATATCCCAACAAAGAAAAATACTTCTTTGGGGTGGTGTGCTCATATCGATGTGTATCAATGCCGTCGCGGTGTATGGTACACTCACAAGGTTCTCTCTGGATGTCTTCACCAAAGTAGTACGTATCAATAACAACATAGCAGGTATAGAGAATAGAATAGACCTTTACGATGAACGGATAAACGAAGCCAAACAGACTCTTGAACTATTCAATCAAGCCACGGAGAAATATCTTGAGATGGAGTATGTCACTCGTGGTCTCAAGGAACGTAGAAAGGACGAAGAGGAACGAGAGGAACTGAGACAGAACATTCAGAAACTACAGGACGAAAAACTTGCTCTCAATGTAGAGTTATTAGACCTGAAGTCTGAACGAACCAAAGTCCAGTCAGAGTTTGGTGCACTACGCGAGATAACTGGACTATTCACTCCATACCCTGACGATAACCTAAATATAGCGTATCTCATTTTTATACTAGCGATACTCATCTGTTTTCAACCTCTGGGACTGATGATGGTCAGGTCATCTGTATCTGAACTCACAGACCCAACATCGGAAGTGGCAAAGATACGTAAGAAGGCTAAGGACTTAGCCCAAAAACGTAAGACGGCGGAGCAAGACATACAGAGTCGTTCTAAGTTTCTACTAGAGAAACAGAAAGAACTTGAGTTGAAAGAAGAGTTACAGAAACGAAACATACATGAAATGGAGACATAATGGCAAAGAACAAGTGGGCATCGGTACGCCTCACTAGGTCTTTTAGTTGGTCCACAGCCGAACATATGGCAGAGCTATCTAGAGACGCCTACCTACCCCCTGAAGAATTTAAAAAGATATATCCCAAGTCCAAGTTCTTATACAATGAAGAATTCGATACAGAGTGTTATCTCTGGAGACCCACAAAGTCAACCCAACCAAGAGTCGTATTCAGAGGAACAGAACCAAACTCATTTGAAGATATTAAAACGGACCTATCATTCAAACAGACAGAGACAGCTGGAGACATAGGTGAAGTTCATCTTGGTTTCAAGAAGGCTCTTGATTCTGTTTGGGATGATGTGGTCAAATGGTTGAAACCTACTGACACCGACATATTCATCACTGGTCACTCACTGGGTGCCGCGTTGGCGACTGTAGGTGCAGTCAGACTCAACAATGAACACGTAAGACTCTACACGTTTGGTTCTCCCAAGTGTGTGGACAAAGACGTTGTGAACAATGTTACGATTGGTGGACACTCGTGGAGATTCCGAAACAACAATGACATTGTAACCAAAGTCCCACCGATAGGAGACTTCAAACACCTTGGGAAAACCATGTACTTCGACTCAAAGGGTGACTGGGTAGAACATCTATCCAAGTATACATTCTGGATGGGTTGGCTCAAGGGAACTTGGGACGGATTGAAGAAGTTTAAGTGGGACAGTTTTGCGGACCACTCAATGAATGACTATGTTTACCTAGTACAAAAACAAAGTGAGAAAGACCAAAATGAGTTCGAAAAGGAAGTGGACGGAGAAGCGTGACAGAATGAAACAGTCTGTCATTACATTTGAACAGTTCAGTCAAGCGTTACTCAAACGAGAGTTAGCGAAACAAGAACCCGAAGAACCAGAGGATGAACCCCCAAGACCTTACATCGCTTGAGAGAATCAAGTACGACAAGATGGTGAAGTGGATAGAGGAACACGAACTATGTATCTCAAAGAGACTGGTTCGTGGACCCTTCACTGGCAAACTGGTTCATGCCCACCCTAATGACTGGGAATACTCCTACCGAATGTGGAAGATTATTGCTGAAGATATGAAGAAACAGTTTGGTGTGGAGAGGGAGATGCCGAAGTGGGCTCCACTACCCGAAGAGGATAAAGTGAAGCCCGTAAAGAAAAAGACTTATAGGTTAAGTTAACCTTTAGGTGCTTCTTTGGAAAATATGCCCCAAAGTATCCAGACTGCTACTAAACCTACCAGCCCTTCACTTCCGAGTTTATTGACAATACCAACAATAGCCCCGACAATATCAATGCCAAGAAAAGGTACTGTTGCACCAAAGATGATTTGAAGTACGACACCTAAAGCTATGATGGCCATACCCAGTTCAGTTATTTGTTTACACCACGCGATCGCTTTATTGATCATGGTCCTCCTTGTTTATTAGTGAAGGTCTACCCAGTTTGAACCATCATAGACCTGAAGTTTACTCGTTGTGCTGTTAAATATCACTGCACCTGCACTAAACGAACCATTATCACGTTCTGTGCTTGTCCATGATGGGAACTCAACGTGTGATGTTGCATCCTTACCACCAAACCTACCTGTCTCATCCATTTTCCAGAACGAGTCAGCGACTGCCAATGAAGTATCATGGGAATCGTTAAAGTGGAAACAAATACTACCATCTCCATCGTTTGCATTCCTGTCTGACAGAAAATGAATATTCTCACCTGCACTAATAACGATGTTACTACTACCTTCATTTGTAGTAGCACTAAGTGTCATTTTGGAGTCATTACCTGCTGACTTTATACCCGCACCTGAAATCAACTCATCGAAAGTGTAGTTACCTGTTATTGTCTCATCTACCGCTTTACCAGCCTTGGTCTCAACTGAAGTCTCAAGTGCCTGTAACGCCGCCTTGAGTGTCTGGTTGTCTGAGATAGTTGACCCTGTAAACGTTCCTAAGTTATCACTCGCCGCTGCGACACCAGATAAGGTAATCAAATGGTCAACGTCAAGGGAAGCCTTGGTAGGAACAGCACTGGCATCAAGTTTTGTTTCTACTGCTGTCTCCAACTCCTGTAATGCCTCCTTGGCATCTCTATCATCTGTGATAGTTGACCCACTGAATGTACCGAAGTGTGCATCTCCTGCACTCAGACCCAGAGCACCTGTATAAACAGTATTGATAGCACTGGTCTCCTCCGCCGCTTCTACCGCGGTCTCAAGGTCTTGTAATGCCTGTTTGACTGTTCTATTATCAGAAATCGTACTACCAGAGAAAGTTCCAAGATGGTCAGAGGCCTGTACGACACCAGACAATGTAATCAGATGGTCAACGTGAAACTCAGCCTGTGTCTCTTCCGCTGCCTCTACAGCAGTCTCTAACTCCTGAAGAGCGGTTTTCAATGTTGAGTTGTCTGTAATAGTAGACCCACTGAATGTACCTAAGTCATCACTTGCAGCTGCGACACCAGTCAATGTTATAAGATGGTCGACATCAAGTGAAGCCTTGGTTGGTATTGAACTGGCGTCCAGTTTTGTCTCAACCGCCGTCTCAAGTGCCTGTAATGCTTCTTTAGCGTCTTGGTTGTCTGAGATAGTCGAACCAGTAAACGTACCAAAATGTGCATCTCCTGCACTAAGTCCTAACGCACCTGTGTATACAGTATTGATAGCACTTGTCTCTTCCGCTAACTCAACAGCAGTCTCTAACGCCTGTATTGCCGCTTTGACAGTCACGTTGTCTTGAATGGTCGAACCAGTAAATGTACCAAGATGGTCACTTGCTGATGAGACACCAGACAATGTAATCAGATGGTCTACGTCAAGAGAGGCTGCGGTTGGTATCGTAGGTGTATTTGTAAAGTTTCCATAGTCAAGATAATGAGAACCCTCTTGTCCGTCAAGAGTGTCGGCATCAAGACCATTTCCTGTACCTTCATCTGCTGTAGTCAAAAGTCTATTGGAGTTGAGAAAAGGAGCCTTATTGAATACCCACTTCTCAGGATTGTCGTTATAGATAAGTGTTGCACTCGCTCCATCGACTGTGATACCCGCACCATTTGATGCAGCTGCTGATGCAGAGTCTTTAGCGAGTGTGATGTTCTTGTCCTCAACTTCAAGAGTAGCTGTCGATAGTTCTGTCTTTGTTCCCTGTACTACTAAGTTACCTGTGATGGTTAGGTCAGCAAAACTTGTTGGTTGGTTTGACAGGTCTGAGTATGAACCAGATGTAGCGACTGTAGACAGTGAAGATGTTGCAGCCTTTGTTTCAACTGATGTTTCAAGGTCTTGTAGTGCACCTTTAACTTTTCTAGCGTCAGCGATTGTAGTACCTGTGAAAGTTCCAAGGTCATCCGACGCTGCTGCGACACCAGATAGAGTGATTAGATGGTCGACATCCAAGTCAGCCTTTGTAGTGGCTGATGGAGTACCAGAAAGGTCTGAGTATGCACCTGTAGTAGCGACTGTGGCCAGTGAAGGTGTTCCTGAAAGGTCACCATATGCACCAGATGTAGCTACTGTAGACAATGAAGGTTTACCAGATAAATCATTGTATGAACCAGATGTTGCGACTGAGGCTAGTGAAGGTGTTCCTGTGACATCCGCATAAGCACCAGTTGTGGCGACTGTGGCCAGTGCTGTAGATGGAAGAATGTCAACTCCGTCCACTTGTAGTTTACCACCAGCGAAACCTAAGACATTTCCTGCACCACTACCAGTGAATGTATTCGCAGTGATGTTATTACCTGAAATCTGGTTCGCTGATGAAATGTTCAGATTGTTCGCATTTAGACTTCCACCCAACTCTGGTGAAAGGTCAGCGTGTATATCTGATATTGCGGCAGCCTGGGAAGGGTCAACAATATAGTTCAACGAAGTCCACGCGGTACTTCCATCACCCGCTTTAATTTTCCTCGTATCAGTCTCGTACGCTAGTTCTCCCGCGGCCAACGTTGGATTTGCTGAGGTGAAGTTTGCCGCCGTGTCTCTCCTCAACTGTATTCGTGTAGCCAATTGTATCTCCTACAAAGTTCGTGTGGTTACGAAACTGGCATTCCCAGTATCAAAACCTGTATTTGCGTTATACTCTGGAATGGTTGTTGATGTAGCATCTCCTCCATCCAGAACAAAAGTAATTGTATCACTTAATTCATAGTCATTCATTATGTTTGACTGTATTGTCTGACCCTTGGTAAATTGGGTTACAGGATATCCTGTTCCAGAAGTCACACTATTGACAAGAGTAACATCCAAGTCATCCATAGTGGTCAGTTCAGGAAGTTGGTCGATGCGTGTTATAGCCATTATGAACTTCCTCCGTCTATACTATTTATAAAGTCATCCTGACTACCACCTCCGTCAACCATCAGAGTCAGCCATATTTCGTTCATCATATAACCCCGAATTGTTCCGCAAGATATAGTCCTCGTGGTATCTGACTGCGTATCTACGCATAGTATCATAGAGTTGTTCGCTATCTGATTTGCTGCGACTGTCTGTAACTCTGAAATACTTGGCATTATCCAACTCCTCCATCGAACTCCATCATGAAGTCGTTATCAGAAGTGGAGTGGCCACCATCGACAGCTCCATCAATAACGAACGTTTGAACTGCAAAGTTTTTTAAATCGTTATATTGTAACTGTCTTGTTTGGTCCACGTTACTTGGAAGTGTGGGTATGTAAGACAGGAAAGTATCAGTTGTAGCTATCGATGTAACTTCTGGTAGTTCCGTCACTCTTTTAGGTAAAGCCATTGTTTCCTATGTGTTATGTAAGTCAGGTAAGTTACCACTAAAATTTGATGGGTATTTGTTTCCTACTGATGTTCTCAAGCTCTGTATCATTCCTGTGTATCCTCTTCTACCATTACCATTCTCACCATAGTAATCATCACCAATATAGTATTCAGTAGTATCCCAAGAATTGAACCCTTCATTGACAGTTGAGTTTGCTTGTCCTCCACCAACTTCTATACCATCAACAAAAATATGAATATTGTTTGCACCTGTTCCAGACGATTTCGTGACAGCCAAGTGTTGCCATGACCCACTGGTAGTATAATCATAAAACGATACAGCACCCACACTAGATTCTATAGGATAAGTCGCATCTATTATATCTGCACCTTGTCCTCCTGAACCACAACGTATTGTCCCATCTGCTCTGAGTAATATGACAGGATTTCCTGCACCACCATCAGCATTGTATTCCAATCCTCTTCCATCAAAAAGAACTTGGTGTTTATTTGTTTCGAGTGCCCATGCATCATCTTTGGGCCATATCCACATCTCTATGGTCCACTCATCACCCCAACCACCCTGCGAAGCAAAAGAGTTGTAATTTGGATATCCATCTGACCCAAGTGTGACTGTTACTCTATTTGGAGAAGGATACGTAGTTGAATACTGTCCGTTGTTTGCGCCATGGAACTTCAATGCGTATTCTCTTGTCCCTCTCTTTATGTAACCTGCACTATTCAGATTTATTTGATCTGGTCTAGCACCGATATAGAAATTTTGGGCAGGTATTCCTGCAGTCTGCGAGACTGATGCATTATAATTGTATTTTCCATAGTAAGTACCATATTCATAATTTGCATTGGATGTGTTACCATCAAAGTATACCCCTGCTGCTGTCTGTGTTCCATCGGGATAATCATAACTAACTGGTACTTCTCCCTCTCTTGCGTAAAAACTATGTGTATAACCCGCGACAAATGGCATTTTTATTCCTTATCCGTAACAGAGCATGTGTCCGTAGACTTCTATACTCGATGTTTTGGTGATATTGAAAAAGTAAATATCTGTTTTTGATGCATTCGCAGATGGTGCAGAACCACCCTGCCACTTAGTAGTAGATGCTGATCCATCAATTGTACCCAAATCAACAGTACGAGCAGTTCCACCTTGTGTTATCTGTACGACAACAGCAGTCGCTTGATTTGTACCCAATCCTGTGTTTGTTATATTCAGTGTTAGATCACCAGTTATTGAAGAACAAAGTATTATGTGACCATTGTCAAGATCAATAGTTTGGGCACCACTTACTGATGAGATTACCTGTAAAGTCTCAGCAATACCAGAGGAGAGTGCTTCT
>Ga0115012_10002175_pt1 | contig 11412 bp, 15 predicted proteins | sample TroAtlMetagenome_FD_88706 | JGI IMG/M metagenome (GOLD analysis project Ga0115012, IMG submission 88706) | Marine eukaryotic phytoplankton communities from Atlantic Ocean - Tropical Atlantic ANT10 Metagenome | ecosystem: Environmental > Aquatic > Marine > Oceanic | place: Tropical Atlantic...
AGTAAGTTGTGGGCAGAATTTAAAGCTGCCAATGACACCGTATTTGAACGTTTAAAAGCCGAGCGGAAAGTACAGAATAATGCATTTAACGCGTTAGTAGATTCGCTACTCAAGCAAGTGGAAGCTGTTGACACCAACAGCGATGATGCAACGTTCAGTCAATCAATAAGCGACGTTCGCGCTCAGTTAACCGACTTGCCCAAAGCGCAACGTACGAAAGTAGATAAAAAGATTGATTCACTTGAAAGTAAGCGCGCTGCGCGAGCGAAAAATGCACAATCTCAAGCCCGATTGGCGCGAGCTCAGGCGCTGATTTCTTTACTACAGCTAAGTGTAGGTGAGGGAAGTGGTGATGAGCAATCTCTAGCGGAAACGTTAGGGAAGCGTTGGGCAAGCGTATTGGGTCAGTCTACTGGAAATAAAAAAACTCAGCACGATAGACGATGGTTAACGGTAGCACTAGAAGTCGCAACAGGTATGCCAAGCCCAGATGCAGACGCATCTATACGCTCTAGCGTACAGCTACAAATGATGACATCTAAGTTGGAACAAGGCGAAGCGGCAACAGCTCCCGACATTCTTGCTGACTGGCTATCATACGACTCGATAAGCGAAGAAGATAACTATTTGCTGCAACGAGTTGTTTCAGTTATTGGTACTCATCCTGAAATTGTTGCTTAAACGGAAAGCCTAAATGGAAAACAGTGTTGAGTTTCAATTTGAAACAGAAATGTCTGCATATCGCTTTTTGAATACCGTGAAGCATATTGACGCAGAAGGGTTAAGAGTTAAGTTCGGGCGTACGGATCATCACGTGAGTGTAAAATACCGTTATGGGGTAGGGGAATTTGATTCGACGCTATCTACACTAGACGATATTGCTCGTGAGTTAGGTGGTGAAGAAGTGTCTTAACTAACCAGTTAGGTCAAACCACGTCGACTGTAAATACAAAAAGGGCCAGACAATTGTCTGCCCCTTTTTTGATAAAAACGTAATTAACAGTCTTTATCTTCAGCGTCTACGCCTTCTTTCACATCTTCACAAGCGTCTTCAACGGCATTACCCGCATCGGTAACAATTTCGTCTAGCTCTTCGCCTGCGTCTTCCGCTTCACCGTCACCGCAAGCTGCTAGTGATAGTGCAAATGCTGATGCTACTAGTACCTTTGATAAGTTTTTAAATGAAAACATATCCTTACTCCTTTTTCCTATTAAAATACTTCTAACTCTTAGGCTCTTGGTGCTCTACCACGTAACGCATTTGCGATAAGTGAGATTACGAGCAACGCGATAAACACAAAGAAAAGAAACTGTGCGATACCTGTTGCTGCACCTGCGATGCCTCCAAAACCAAAAACTGCTGCAATAATGGCGATGATAAAAAATGTGATTGCCCAACCTAACATAACTAAATCCTCGTATTGCTTCCGTTACTTTCACTTTAACTAATGCTATCTTTGTGCCTATTTTTTAAGTTATTGAAATATATTGATATAATTTAATTTTCCTTTAGTTGTCAGGCCGTATCTGCAGGCAATTAACGTCACGATTACACGTGCGAATGCATTTTTTACATGATTGAGTAAGGCCCTAGTCACCCAACTTTTCTCTTTGTGTGTTAAGGGCCTTTGGCTGGGATTATTCTTTGATTCTTACCAGCTTCCGAAGAACGTGAGAGCAAGGTTGTGGTTTGTTATGGCGTCTGAATTGGATCCTGGCGACGCAATGTGATTATGTAAGTATCCCATCTCAACGCGCCATTTCTTGTTGAGGTGATAAGCCGGTCCCACGTAAAGTCTATTTTGGTCAAACCCGCTATTTTGGCCCCAGTCTGTGTCGTTTAAACCAAAAAATACCTCGTCCCAAACGACCATTGACCATTGCTCATTTAAAGGTTTCGACCACCGTATAAATTGTCTGAACCTATAGCCTGTATCACCGCCTTCATCGCTCCTGAATCGCTGCTCCAAACGACTTCTACCTGAAATGGTACCGCCCATAAATTTGCTTAATGAATACGTAGCTTGCTGCCACACCCTGTCTTCTTCAATTGAACCGTTGTCTGAGTCTATCGTTACTCTTGCAACACCCAGCCACAAGGTCGTATCGCTTGATAGTTTGTAGCCGACACCGGGACGAACGATAGAAACGCCTAGGCGAGATGCGTCGTCTTTAAAGCGTAAATGACCGTCAAACCAAAATTGCCATTTACCTTTATCATCGGCATCTCCAGTGAGTGCGAGAGCGTTCCAAGATTGAAAATCTGACTCGGCGTGTGACTTAATGCCGGCTGTCATCGCCATCACAAGTAGTAAGACGCAACGCGTCATAATTCGTTTTGCGCACATAGTTTTTCTCGTTGAAAATAAAAAAGAGGCAAAGCGAAAGGGAAGGGACGCCTTGCCTGCAAAGGGAGAGTGTTTCGCCCCTCACACTTCCTAAGAATGGAGGGGCAATGGCCTATTTAGTTACCGTTTGGGTTGTAAGGTAACGAAGATTGGTGAGCAACAATACGCAGGTCGCCGTCACTATCTTTGACATAGGCAAACGTGTATTCCACCTTCGTTTCGCCACCTTTTGTATCGGTAAAGAAGTAGTTGCCCATCGCCACGGCCATGCGACAGCTGTTGTTGATAATACCCACATTATCGAATTTCACATTTGTGTATGGCTTTATAGCAAAGCCTTTGTCCTCTTCGTAAGCGTCATTACCGCCAACAAAGTATGAAAGCGCAGCATCGAAGCTTGAACGGAACTGGTCGTTAGCTGCAAGCGTTGGTTTAAACAGTACGCTGCTTAAATCGTAACCATACATAGCTTGGATGAAATCTGCGGCTTCGCCAGAGTAATCACCATCATTGCTAAATACTGCACCAATTCGCACTATGCCGTCGCCCCACATCTTTTGTGCCGTTACCACTTCTCGCTCAGTAATACATTCGTCGGAATAAAGTAATGCGTTGTCGAGTGCTTTAGCTTTTAACGCCGGAACATTCGAACTAGCTGAGTGCTCCATCTGCGGTTTTGCCACTGCACTGCAACCAGTCACCAACATTACTGTAGCTGCTACAAGAGTAGTTTTTGTCATTAACGTGCTTAGCTTTCTCATCGCCTGACTCCTTAGTCATTTGCAAAATAAATATGTGCTATTACCTGATTCAATTGCTTAGAGCAGTACCGCTACAACGTTGTTGCTAGAGGTTTATAAATCTGCTCTGCAGTTCATGGGTTTAATGATAGCTAGCTATGATGACGGAGACTTTTGTACAACATTAATAGAAGATTAACGGGCCATTAAAAATCCAGGAAGCACTTCAGGAGAATGGATAACAGCTATAAATTAGAAAAAAGAGCTGTGATAGCAGCAGTGTCATCGACTTTTTCAAGAAGAAACGAATATGACACTGGCCAAGTTTGTAGAAAAGTGAAGAATGCAGTTAGCCAGTGGTCTGTTAGCCACAACAGAAAAGTAATAAATACTAGTGCACAGGTTGTTGGCTTTAATACACATTACGGTTTTGCTCATGTGTTTGAGCGATGCTTTTCAATAATTGCAACTAGGGCCTGAAAAGCATTTCTATTAAAACTGATGTTTTAGAGCATAAGTGAGCGGCAAAACGCTCAGCTAGTTGCCATTTTTTGGCTCAAGAGGCTCTGATAGTACCTCTAAGACAGTAAAAGCATTTTTACCTAGACGGGTTTTATCATTCGCCATCATTACATCAATAGTAAAGTAGATGTCGTTAATTTGAGTTTTCACAACGTCGTTTGAGCTTGGGACGGCCATAGGCTGTGCCACTTCATCGCAGCCTGACATAGTGCACTGCCTGTCGGTTTGAAATGCCACGGGCTCTTCCTTGTTCGCCATAACTTCTCGCGCAACAACTGGCTTTTTATCGACGTTGGTTTTAACAATAGCTAAATAGGTAAAGCCTTGCTTTTGAGCAATTTCCGCTGCTCTGTAAAGGGCATATTGCTGTACTTTATCAGCAGGAGTTTTGTCTGTTGCCTTAAAAAGAACCTTGTATTCGTTCTCAGAAATTTTTTCGCTCGAATAGCCATAGGCAGCTTTGGAACTCGCTGACTTATAAGGGGTAGGGGCTGCTACAGGGGTCGATGAACAACCTACTATTGCAAGGCTAAACGCCACACCAACACAGGCAAGCGTCAAACGACTTTTCTTCATATTTTTTTTGTTGTTCATCTCACATATTCCTTAATACTGTGATCATTGAAATAACGACAATAGCGCAGTCCTACTTATTGCCATTAGGGCTTGATTGCGTTTTGCTTTGGGTTTTGCATCTACCGCACCCTTGTATGCGCCAAGGGTTGCGATGCCAAGCAACGTTTCAGGCTTTCCCATCATCAGTTTACATTGCCTCTTTGCTTGTGTAAGTGCAACATCTGCATGATGTTTTTGCGAAAAATAAGCATGCTCTTTCTGTGCTATATCTTTCATATTCGATTTTAAAAAAATGTTCATCGCTTTTCCTCACTATTGGCGGTGGCTTTTTACGCAATGGTAAGCATTTTCACTATCCGAAAACCCGTCGCCACGTTTGTATGAGTCTGCTAAAGCTCAGGTAATTGAATGCATTTTGTGCAAGCTTAAATAAACAAAAGGCCGCAATGCTGTTGAACACCAACAACAGGAGTGGAACTACCACATAGCTAACGCCCACACTATGAAGTATAGCGCCAATGGCGATGTTTAAAATGAGCCAACATACAGTGCCCACTGCAAATGCCGCTAGACATGCAAAGACTGTAACAAAGAAACTCTTTTTAATGAGCATCAATTCACTGTTAGTGAGCTCTAGAAATGCCAAACCCTGCGCTTTTCGCTGGGTCAATGCTTCGGAGAATGCCGAGAAGATATCCGAAAACGATGGGTCGGGGTAATTCTGTTGCGTTGACTTGTTCTGTTGTGTTGACTTGTATTGTGCAGAGTGTTCAGAGGTTGCTGATGCAGCGTTAGCATTGTCACCGTTGCTCGTAACATTAGGATTCGCCTGCGCCGCGGGCGGCGTCAGGCGAAAAGGATTTTCTGTGCACAAATTGAAATTTGCTCTTCGAAAATCTGGTACAGTCATCGTATTACTTCTTACGTAAAAGTGACGTCACTAACATTCCTACTGCGAAAGCGATACCCGCTGTCGCTACTGGGTTCTCAATGGCATATCTACGTACTTTCGACGCCTGCCATTTTTGCTGTGCCAGACGCTTTCTCGCTGACATGTTCTCTGCAGACGATGTCGCAGTGCGACGAATGTTTTCCTCTGCAATGCCTGCACTGTCTGCTAACTTGTCTACTGACGCATGAAGAGAATCTTTCAGTTGATCCGTTACTGGGTGACTCGGCTCAGCCACGCCGTTTGTACCGTTACGTTTAACTGTTTGCGATTTAGCTGAAGCTTGTGTAGCCATAATACTCTCCTTAATATTTTGGGTTCACATAGATAGCTGCAACTGGTATACCAAACTATTATCTTACTGTTTTATATAGCTTATTTTTATTTTTCTATTGTTGCGTGAGGTACTTATGTGCAAGTCTCACACACTGTTGTGTCTTACGTCTGTAATATTTTCTTGGTCTTGATGATGCGCTGCTCAACCTCCGACATTCGGTACAGGTTGGCAGCGATAAAATTAACTTTTCAGCCCACTACCGAGGCTAAATCGTCTTTGGTGACAGGTTTGAGCAATGCACTGTTGATCCCTATGGTTGTCATCGCTTCGGAGTCCGCTTCGTGACCGCTTACAATAGTAAGAATGGCATCTGGTAGCTTTTGCTTGAGCTCACTCGCTAAGTCGTAACCGTTATAATCGGGAAGGGTAAGGTCCATAAGAATGTGATCGAAACTTTGATTTTCTGCAGCCTGTAATGCTTCAGCACCGCTGTACTGAGTAGTGACCGTATGACCTAAGTGGGAAAGAAACAATTGCAGTAACTCCGCCGCATCCTCATCGTCTTCAATCACAAGTATGTGCTTATTGGCAGGCTGATCTGAATTACCATTTGAATCAGTAGACTGGATTTTCTGCTCTGCTTGCCCAGGGTTTGCAAGCCCTCGATAAGCGGTCTCTTCCTCTGGAGCATACGGCTTGTTCATTGGCATGTCTGCAACTTGGGCTTCCACGTTGGTAAATGTTACGTGATTACCTGGCGGAAGGTATTGCGAAAGCAAGTTAGCCAGTGCAAACCGGTCAATGGGCTTTCCAATTACGTCGTTAAACCCTTCGCGAATTAACGATTCTCTTAAGCCTTTGCGGCTTGCTGCTGTCACGGCAATCACTGGGATATCCTGCCCATGTCGTCTAATCGCATGTAGGGCTTCTATGCCATTCATCACTGGCATATGAATATCCATTAAAACGAGATCGAAGGGCTGGTTGTGTTCATCCGCCTGCAAAACGGCTTCTAGTGCTTTTACGCCATTTTCAGCGTAGCTAATGTCAGCTTGAGATTGACTCACAAGGTGGCCAGTTAGGCGTCGAATTTCTCGCAAGTCATCAACAATTAATACGCGTCCAGTTACGTTTAAATTGATGCTACTAGACTCGACAGGTTGAATTTGGCCTAATTCAAGATCTACACGAGGCTGCTCGCAAACATCGCCAGGGTTTATATCAAATGTAAACGTGCTGCCTTCTCCCAAACGAGACTTAACATCAATGTCGCCGCCCAATTTAGTGACAAGCTCTTTGCAAATGGCAAGTCCCAGTCCTGCTCCGCCATGATTGGCACGCATCACATCTTCTATTTGTTCGAAAGGCTGAAAAATATTGATGAGCTTATCAGGCGGCATGCCGATACCTGTATCATCTACAGAAAACCGCAGCAGTGTTTGACTCGAATCGTTTTCAGACGGCTCGTCGAGAGAGATGGTAAGCGTGATACTGCCCTTATCAGTAAATTTCACGGCATTCGAAATAAGGTTCAATAATACCTGACGCAGGCGGGTAGGATCTGTGTGTATAAACTCTGGTATTTTTGTTTTTGAAACAACGTTAAGGCTTAGTCCTTTGTCTTTGGCATTTAAACGCATTAATGAGTGAATATCCGTCAAAAACGCGCTTAAGTTCACTTCTTTAATGTTGAGTTCAAGTTTCTCTGCCATTATCCGCGACATGTCTAGCAAATCATTGAGTAGGCTTAACAGGTGCTTGCCATTAGAGTGAATAATAGATAACTCTTGTTGAAAAGGGCTGTTTCTCGCATCGTCTAAAAGCAGTTCGGTGTAGCCAAGAATAGAGGTGAGGGGGGTGCGCAGCTCATGCCCTAAATGCGCAAGGAACTTATCTTTGGCCTTGTTCTTTTGCTCTACTTTGTTTCGCTCAATTCGCTCGTTCTCGATGTCACGGCGAACCATGGCGTATCTAATCGTGCGCATAAACCGCGGTGATTCAATTTCAGATTTTTGTAAATAGTCTGCGGCACCTGCTCGCATGACCATTTCATCCACCGTAGCATCCGACTGTCCGGTAAGTATCACCACGGGTAAATTGAATTGGTTAGATTTTAAAACACCCAGTACATCAATCGCGTTCTCAGCACCCAGTAAGTAATCTAACAAACACAGGTCGAAACTTTGTGTCTTTAGTACCTCTACTGCGTCTAAGCTATTCGTCACCCACGTCAACTCAAACGTAGGTGACTCGCACTGTGCTAGATAGTCAGAGGTTAAGAAGTAATCATCTTCATCATCCTCTACCAATAAAATTTTTATTACCTCTGACATCTAGTACCTCGTTTACCGATGCGGTATTTTTGAAATTTTATTGAGTAACATGTTTGGGTTGTCAAAAATTCAACTAACCCTTATTTGTTTACTCGTGTGGTAATTCTACGAACTCTATCCAGTAACGTCCGAGCGCGCGCATTAGTTCAACCAATCCTTCAAAGTTCACTGGTTTTGTAATGTAAGATGCGCAACCTAGATCATAACCGCGAAGCATATCTTCCTCTTCTTTAGAGGTGGTGAGAATTACCACTGGGATACTGCGAAGCTTGGGGTCGTTTTTCAGTTCTTGCAGCGCCTCTCTACCGTCTTTTCTTGGCATATTTAAATCCAGTAAAATAAGACTAGGTCGCGGTGCCGATGCAGGATCTGTATATTTACCTTCATGTCGAAGAAACTCTAATAATTCAACGCCATCTTCAACACAAAACAGATTGTTTAGAACGCGGCTCTCTTTGAGCGCGTCAACCGTAAGTAGGCGGTCGTCTTCGTCATCGTCCGCCATAAGTATATTGATAGGCTGAGTTTGTTTACGCGTCATTGTGTGCTTCTCCATTATTGTTGCTAGAACCAAACGGTTCACTATTTTTGGGTATTATTATCGAGAACGTTGCCCCTTTTCCGGGAGAACTAACTGCGGTTATTTGACCGTTGTGCCGTTCTACAATACGACGACAAACGGCAAGCCCAATCCCCGTACCTTTGTATTCACTTCTACCGTGAAGGCGTTGGAAAGGGGCAAATATTTTTTCAGCAAACGATTGCTCGAACCCTATACCGTTGTCTGATACGGTGATTTTTGTCCAGTCATATTCTTCAGCAAGCAGAATGTCTTTCGTTTCTTCTTCCGTCGCGTCCCTTGCAGATATCGTTACTTCTGGTCTCACGCCCTCGCTCTGAAATTTCAGTGCGTTAGACACTAAGTTTAAAAACAGCTGCTCTAATTGCGATTTGTCACCGCGAATAGTCGGCAAATCGCTAACATTTATTTGCGCAGACTTTTCATCGATAGCGATTTCCAAATCGCCCATGATGCTATCCACTACGGTGCCTAGATTAACGTCGTCAAACTCTTTACCTCGTGTGGAAACGCGAGAAAAGGCGAGAAGGTCTGAAATAAGCATGGACATCCGCTCTGCTGCATTGAGCATGCGCGCAAGGTAATCTTTGCCTCGTTCGTCTATCACATCGTTGTAACCCGATTCTAAGCGGTTACCAAATGCCCGAATTTTTCTTAATGGTTCTTGAAGATCGTGTGACGCCACAAAGGCAAAATCTTCCAACTCTCTATTACTTCGTGCTAATTCGTCTGAATAAACACTTAACTCTTGCGTTCTATCTGCTATCCGAGATTCTAGATCTTCGTTAACAGACTCTAAGTCAGCTTGGTATTTCTCATGCTCACGGGAATTTATTTTGAGCAATAAAAATACCGTAATAATCAGTAGCAGAGTCGTTGCAGAGGAAATGATCAGCGTATTAACGGAGTCCCTTCTTAGGCTCATTAAGTTGGCTAAATGCGTGCCTTGCATATCTCGTTCTGAACCGTCGATTTCTCTAAATAAGGTTTCAAACTGTTTGTAGAGTTTTATACCCTTATCGCTATTCACTAAAATGACAGCTTGTTGCTCTTTCCCTTCTTTATACAGCTCAACTACTTCAATGACTTCATTGATTTTTGCTTTGGTTAAAGACAAAAGTTCTTCGATGCGGATGGACTGGTCGTTAATATCTGAAGAGAAGGAGCTTACTTCTACCTCATCCATTAATTCGCCGATTACGCTTAACGTTTCGGTGTAGTCGGTAAGATATTCTTCATCGCCAGTTAGCATATAGCCGCGCTGACCAGACTCCACGCGAAGTACAGCAACGTGAAGGCGGTTAACTGCATTGATAACACGGTTCGTAGTGAACAGCCGCGCTTCCAGAGCAGAAAGGTCATTCAATGTACTAACTACGTAAAATGAATTAGCAGTTATTACAATAATGACCAGAACAACTAAAATTATCCAACTGTATAGTGAAGACAATACTTTAGTAATCATTTACTTAATCCGAAACATTGCCACTTAACTCTGATGTCATTTCAGCAAGAGTATGGCTGCAGTCTTTAGCACTGCTTATTATTTTATCCAACGCCACCAATGCCTTTTCAGGTGGAACGTCACCGTTTAATGCCATTTTTACTAGCTCAGCTTGCATTGATATTCTGTTTAATGGTTTGCGTGCATCATGCACATAAACACTTAGTCGAGAAAATTCTTCGCTAGTCATGCCGAATACCTCTTACTTAGTCGTCTTTACTTAAGTCACCATATGCATGAAGACGGTTGTAAAGCGTTTTTGTACTAATTCCCAGCATTTCTGCTGCGGTGGTCTTATTGCCATTCACTTTTTCCAACGTGGCATAAATTAGCTCTTTTTCCACGTCTTCAATGGTTCTACCGGCTTGAAGTGCCGGTGTCGTGCTCTGTTTTTGAGCGAAGGGTGACTCAATGGTTTTTGGTAATTCAATCTCACTCTTTTCAGGGTCGCTCATAATGGCAGCGCGATGCACAAAGTGTCTTAGTTCACGCACGTTACCGGGCCAGTCGTAGGCTTGTAACGTATCGAGTTGACTATCTTCCCACTTAAATTGCGAGCCATTATCTTTATTGAATTCTGCAATAAAGGTTTTTGCTAGTAATGGAATATCTTCCTTTCTTTCGCGTAGCGGAGGAATGGTGATTGGGAACACCGCAAGTCTGAAGTAGATGTCTTCGCGCAGTACTTTGCTTTGCGCAATCTCTTCCATTGTTCGGTTCGTGGCAGATACAACGCGGCAGCTCACCGGGATGGTCTTCGTTCCGCCCACACGAATAACAACCTTGTTTTCTAAAACGCGGAGTAAGTTGGGCTGCATATCAATGGGCATTTCTGTGATTTCGTCCAAAAAGAGCGTGCCGCCCTCAGCTTGTTCGAAAACACCTTCTTTACGTCCTACAGCGCCGGTAAATGCTCCTTTTTCGTGACCGAAAAGTTCGCTACCTATTAGTTCTTTTGAGAATGCACCACAGTTGGTTGCAATATAGGGACCTTCACTTTCTGAAGCACGATGAATTGCGGCAGCCACCACTTCTTTACCTACACCGCTTTCACCAAGCAGCATTACGTTAGCGCTGGTTTTACTCACTCTAGAAATCAGCTTGTAGAGCTCTTTCATAATTGGCGATTCACCAATCAGCAAATCAAAATGTTTCTCTATTTTTTCTTGTGCAGGTGCTTTTTCTTTTGGCTTTTGACTTAATACGGCCTCTATTTCCTCCCGTTGAATTGGCTTAACAAGGTAGTCGACCGTGGGGCCACACAGACCCTTTATCACGCTTTTCACAGAAGGGTGACCCGTTATCAAAGTAACGCGAGGGCGCTTAGGAAGTGCATCTAATTCATTGAACAAGTGCGCGCCGCTTCCATCGGGTAGCATGAAATCAAGCAGTACATGGTCAAAGGTTTCTTTCTCTAACCAATCGCGGGCTTCTTTGAGTGTGGCAGCGGTAAGTACTTCGTGGCCAAGAAATTCGATGATAGTACAAGCTACTTCTGTGAACTCGGCGTCGTCATCAACTAAAAGTACGGTAAGCACGTGGATGTCCCTCTCTTCTTTCGTTTCCTATTCAGAAAAAATATG
>Ga0115012_10002176_pt1 | contig 11409 bp, 23 predicted proteins | sample TroAtlMetagenome_FD_88706 | JGI IMG/M metagenome (GOLD analysis project Ga0115012, IMG submission 88706) | Marine eukaryotic phytoplankton communities from Atlantic Ocean - Tropical Atlantic ANT10 Metagenome | ecosystem: Environmental > Aquatic > Marine > Oceanic | place: Tropical Atlantic...
TAATCGTTCTACGTATGAGTGCAACACCATATAAATCTGAAGAAGAACGTTTTGCTGATCCTTGGAATTGGGTATAAGTACTTTTCACAACTTATGATATACATCCTTTTCTTATTGGTTACTATTGCCTTGTTCACTGTTATAGTGTTAGGTAACAGTTAATAAATTGGATAACCCTTATAAGCATTCGCTTCGCTCAAGTGTTGACTAGCCCGAGACACACCTTACAATATCCTTATGCTCTAGGGTCCTTATTATATCTAAAGGATCATACGTTAGGTACATTCATAATACCGCCTTTAAACGTGCATATCCTTCTGTATAAGCGTCATAACCACATTCGCTAGTATCAAAGTGCTTCTAGTATATTAAAGTACGTTTTAACTGCATATAAGTCCGTTATGTTAGTTTTGCATACCTAACCATATCAGCTATGCATATTAGTCCGTCGCCTATACAGTAGCCCATAAAATTTTAGTGCGTAATTTTTTTAGCAACCAAGTTTCCTCGCCCACATTTGTTTTCCTAGTCTAAACCAAAGCAAGTGCTTTAGTTTAAAAAGCATTCGCTTTTACCTCTATTGCATATAGCCCTTTTTATCCCGCCGCCTATATTATAGCCCATTTTTTTATTAGCAATCGTTAGCCCCATTCACAGGTTTCCAACCCCAAACGCATATACACGGTCGAGGTCGAAAAATATTTTTTTTCTTTTTTATTTTGAAAAGTCTATAGACAAGTGATGCATATCAAAGCACCGGCTATAGCAAGTAGGGTAAACACTAGGACAATAGTACCTATATAAGATATGAAGTACCACAGTCCTAGTGATAAGATCTTTTTAATCAATCTAACAACACCATATACTCTTTGGCATAGTGTTCTCTAAACCAATCTAATCCTGATCTAACAGTCTGCCATAATGGATGTCCACCATCATCTATATTGCCCTGTGATGCTAATAGTTCAGCACCTTTGATACAATCATATACTGCTACTGCATCAGGTTGAAGTTCTACTGCTTCTCCTGTATATGGGTTCTTAATAGTCTCAGGTGCATCTAATACTACACAGTCAAATGGTAGTATATTACCTTGTGGACTAACGTCGCCTTTTAACATTTCTTTTTGCATAATTGCTCCTCTGTTCATAGTGTTATAATAGCAGGAATTGGGTATTCGTCAACCATAAAAAAAGGGCGGATTTTAAGGCCCGCCCTAGGTTGCAAGTTATGGTTATATTATAAAACCGGTTGTGCTACTACATTAACTTTAATAGTATCACCTGTATTATAGTGGTTCTGGCTTGTTGCTTTACCACTGAAGCCGTCCGCTTTCCACGATACGACATAATACTTTAAAACTTTTTGTAGGCTTGTAGTGTAGGTTGTTTCACAAACTCTAACCTGTTTGTATCCAACAATCTTCTTGTTGCCCATTTGTGAACCAATTACTGCACCTGTACCAATTGCTATATCATTACCCTTACCAGATCCTATTTTAGATCCAATGTATCCTCCGATAATTGCACCAACAATATTAGCACCTTGATCTTGTCCGTATATAGGAACTTCCTTTACAGAACAAGTTTCGTTAGGTGTATGAACATTGTCAGTTTCATATACAGCCTCTACGCCTACAACAGTCCCTCTAATAGTTTTGTATTCATCAGCCTTTGCTATGCCTGTTATAAGCATAAACGCAAGTGCTACTATTGTGATCGATATATAGTCTTTTAGTGACATTTTATCTCCTCTGTTGTTTGTTTGCATATTACTAATATTAACATAAGTTTCCATTTCGTCAACCCCTTATATTACTTGTCTTTCTTAAGTAATTTCTCTAGTTTCTTCTCAGTTTTAGCAAATGCCATATAGTCTACAAATACTACCATATCTTCTCTTGTTTCTGGTTTAGCAGACTTTAGGTTAGCTGATGTATAAAGACCGAACTTCATCTTACAGATGTTTCTATCTCTTTTGTGACCTTTATAGCTACTCCAGTTAGTAGGACCGTTATAGTCATATACTAACTCATCGTCTAACCAAATGTGTAATTTACCATCTGGATTCTTAGAGTTCTTAAAGTTGATTCTGATGTTAGTCCATTCGTTCTTACCGTTTAGTTCATTAACATCATCTTTCATATACTTAAGAATTGTGTCTGATGGCCAAGCACTACCTTTTCTCCAATTGCCATCTTTATCTTGGAATGACTTAAAGTTATGAGATAATACAAGTCTACCATCTTTCCACTTAATCATCCAAGTAATGTTATCACCATATAAAGGGTGACATTGTCCTACTGTGAATCTTCTAGAACCATTATTGAATAAAATATTCTTTGCAGGTAATATAGCATAGTTCACCCATCTGTCTGTACCTTCATTCCAAGTGTACTCTTTTGTTATGAACTCTACTCTACTAGCACCACTGTCTTGTTTGCAATCACTGAACCCGTGACTGAACCTACATTTAGAAGCATCAACTGTGATTGCATAAAACTCTTTTCCATTATAAGCAAAGTCTTCTGCTCCTTTGATTAACGCCATTCCACCATTACTATATTTTGATGCCATCGACATCTTAAAAGTAATACCTGGAAAAGGAATCTTCTTAGGTTTAAATTCTACATCGTGTCCAACAATTTCTTCTACATTGTTTTCGTATCTTTCTTTATCACTAATATCACCGTGATATATTTCAGCCCATTTCTTATGTTCCATCATATGCGAACCATAATAATCTGACTGCTCTGTTCCATCTACTTTAGAACCTGCTTTAGCCTGATGCGTAATTGACATCATAACCATAAGCGCCATTATTGCTATTGTAAGTCTTGTTGTAAATTTTTCCATTTATTTTATCCTCTCTTTATTGTTTAAATGTACACTATTTTTGGATTCTGTCAAGTGCTTAATTCTACTATATAATTGGTACTTTTCTTTAGTTTCTTCTGCAACCTGTAGTTTTAAAGCCTTGTTTTCTGCTTGTAGTTTCTGTATATATTGAAATAGATCTGATTGCATATTACCTCATAAATGTGTGATTACCAATAATCACTTTTAGTTCTTGCGTATCAGCCCAAGTAGGATATACTAGGTGATGATTGTAATAGTATAAACTGCCGTCTGTATTATCGTTGACGTGATTAGTCATTACCGCTAGTGCAATCACTATACTATCAAACCAAGCTCTAGCATTCTCTTCTATTGTTCTACCGTCTGAATAGTTTGCCCAAATAATATCTTTCTTACCATCGCAATACCAACTGAACTGACATCTGTGCTTTCTAGGATAGTATATTCTATCTTCGTCTGCTAATGTTTCATCTTGTTTAGTCTTCCAAGATTCTCTGTGCGGTCCTTGGTGTACTACTTCACAAACCGTATTAGGGAATCGCTTATCATTAACTCTATTAATAGTCACGAAGCCAACTGCTGTCTTACCTAACATACTTTCAGCTCTTGCTTCAAAGTAAATGTTCTGTGCCATACATCTAATTTCATTTATGCTTGGAAGATCATATAAGTCTTTCCAATCGTGTATAGTAGTATCAAAAATTAATTGTGCTTGTTCTGTAAAAATAACTTCATCGTATTTGTCTTTGGCTTGTGCTACTCCTACAAACTTCCAAGCAAGTAAGTAAATTAGAAAAAAGTATATAACAAGTTTCTTCATTACGCCTCGTCTCTATTACTAATTAAAACTAATGCACCAGTAATAAAAAAACTTAAACCTATTCCTGCATACATTAACATTTCGCTAATTGTGTTTGCTGTCTCAACACACTTACCATCACAATCATTACCGCTACCTGCAATCATAATAATACCAATTGCAATCAATATTGTTGCTAATGTGTTAAAAAAGTTTCTACTTATTTTTTTCATATAACCTCTCTCTCTTTATATAATCATAATAGCATAAAAGGGGATTATGTCAACCCCCTATTATATGCCAGTTTTGCTAGTTAATCTGCTCTACTTTCTGCATAGGCAGTCATTCCTAAGCTTTTAAAATACGAAGAAACTGCATTCATAGCCTCTTCTTTTATATCTAATGATTGTGTATGATTGTATTGGTGTCCATTCATAAAATCGTAATATGAAATTCTCCAACCACCACCGTAGCCATTGCTACCAATGTTATTCTTTTTACACCAAGAAACAAAAGGTCCTCTTGCTGGGTGTATAGAAATGTTTGCGAAACCACAGTACATTGGTTCACCGTGTTTAGCTGTAAATTCATCTACAGCATATCTTGCCTTTAAACACGCATTACCAAAGATTTCTTGTGGACTCATCTTTGCTGTTGTAAATTGTTTAACTTCTTTTGACATAGTTTGCCTCCCTTTATTGTTTAATATTACTATGGATTTGAAATACGTCAACCTCTTATTTTCATAGTAAAAGGGTGGGTTTTTACGCCCACCCCCGTGTCAAGACTTAGGTAAGAGAGGTTGCAAGTGAATAACCTAAGTCTCTATTCCGCTATACTGCGGAACTCCTTTTCATACAAGTGACCCTTGCTAACTTCTTCCAATCATCTGACATCTTCGCCAAGTCAGCAATTTTAGTGATCATCCTTAATGAAATCTCGTTTAGATGTTCTTTATATTCCCACATAAAGTCCATCAATTCTTTTTCCTTTTCTTTGGAGAACATATAATCTGCTAACATCTCTCCATCGTTTAGGACTTGTCTACATCTTAACATTCTATCTCTAATGGTATCCATTGTAAGATCCAAGTAGTGACATCTAGACATAATTGCGTTTAAGTGATCCTGTAATTTTTTAGATCTAACATAATCAAATTTAATGTTAGTGATCATTATTACTGATCCTCTAAACTCAAATCTATCTGGCACACCTTCGTTAGCAAGTACTCTAGATTCAGTGTTCCAACTGATGTATCTTTTCTTGCTTGAGTCTAGTGCGGCTTTTAAAATGTTAAGTGCGATATCATCAAATAAAATACTATCACAATCATCTAATACAAGAATGTTTCCTGGATTACTGAACTTGAATAGTTTTTGGTATAAACCAATTGCCGACATAGCCCCTCGTACAACTTCGAACTTAGGTTTCTCGTCTGCTATCTTATTAAAGATATCCGCTTTGTTTAATTGTGCTTCAACACCATATGACTTACCAACACCTGGAGGTCCCGATACTATCATTGCTCGGACAACTCCTTCTTGCGTTGCTTCTACCATTTCAGTTAAGATATCAAATCTTTCTCTGATTCTTTCAATTGCTTGTTCATCAGTTTCAGTTGATTTCTTAACAACTTTCTTTTTTGTTAAAGGTTGCTCTACTGCTATGTATTCTGCGTGAGCTGGATCTTTAACTTTCACTCTAATTGGTCTAGTAGGATAGTCTCCTTCACTTGCTGTTTTCCCATCTACCAAATAAAAGCCACCGCCTGTCTTATAAGGCTCGAAGTCTTTTATTAAATTAAAAGTGATGTCTTGTACAGGTTGATTATCAAATATACCTGTTCTTATCTTGATTGCGTTTTTTTGCATTTGCACCTCTTCTTTTTTGTTATTCATTATATTAACATAGTTCTAAGATCTGTCAACCTACAATATAAGGCCCAAACAATATTAATAATAACATTGCCGGAACTACTATTGATAGTGGCCAAAAGTGTAAGAACTCTTTTAATAAAATCTTCTTTTCTTTTTTAGTAAGCTTTGCCATTATGCTCCTAATACTTTCTTTAAATCATCTAACGGTTTAACTTCGGGCTCGTCTTCTGTTGCGTAATAGTCTAGTTCTACTAAACCATCTTCTTCTGCATACTCATCATCTTCGTAAACAACTTTACCTATTAACTCAGTCTTCTCGCTGTCGTTGTAGTTTGCGTCTACATAATAAGTTTCAACACCGTCGTTCTCGTCTGTTATGCTGTGATTAAGATTGCTCCAATTAATACCGCCGCCTTCTAAAAACTTGTTATCAGCTTCGTCTTCATTACTTGCTAACACATCTTGTTCTATAACTAAATTGTAATAAGTTCTTTTTCTATAAACTTTTTTACCTAAGTCTTCTTTACTAAAATAAACATCTGTTTTTGACATATTTGCTACCTCTTTCTATTATTAATATTAACATAAGTTGGATATTTGTCAACCGGCTTTAAAACTCCGTTAATACGTCTTTAATTGACATATCCTTGACGTGCTTATGCTTAAAATCATAATCAACATTCTCAATAACTTCACTTGGGTCTGCGTTTTCATCTATGTGCAATCCTACTACAACTTCTATATAACGTAATCCCTTAGGTGCTCCGCTACCCTTTTTACTTAGATTATAATCTTCAAACATTTCATCTAACTCCTTCTTTACTGCTTTCATATCTAATTTCTTTTTAGTCATTTTCGCACCACACTTTCGGGTCTTCATATTCATTAAGTTCTGCGTGTGTACTAACTGCTACTCTAGGATGGTTCTTACCTATATAGACATTCAAACTATAATTTGCGTTGCAGGCCTTATCTATTGCTTCGTCTTTATCTTTAGCATCTACATCGACCCATACCGTATAAGTTAGACCAACACTATATTTCGTATAAGGTGATTTAAGATGTTCGTGTTCTTCTTCTTGAGTCCAAACCATTATGCTACCTCCTCTAGGTTAGTTCCGTGTAAGTCAAAATAATCTCCACGACCTTCTTCATCATAAACTCTAAGGTCTAAGTTATTACATTCCTGAATGTGTAGTGTGACGAAGTAAGTAATCTCTCCTTCGTTGCCAGTAATGCTGTGTGCCTTTCTATCTTTCTTAGGCTTCTTGACTAAATCATATATTGATTCATCTTCCGGATAATCCATATCAATAAAAGAATATACTTTTGCTTGTTGATAATATCTAGGACCTTTAATCAATCTAACAACATCTCTATTAATCATATCTTCTAATACTTCTCTTGATTGATCTGTTGTTGCTTTAACATAAAAGTTCATCATTAAATGATCTACCGAACACCACATATCTTTATCATAGTCCCAAGTCACATAGTTTTGAGCTCTTGCTATGTTGATGTCTCTGTTTGCTGTTGTAGGAACATAAGGTAATGTTGCAAGGTCTTCTTTCATTACTCTTGCGTGGAACCTTGCTGTTCTATCATCTAATCTGTTATCGTCTTCTCTTTTTAAAAACTCCATTAGTCGTCCTCCCATTGATCACTTAAAGTATAGTAAGGTCCACCAAAGTTTAACTCTTTTACTTTCTTCTCAACTATCTTATAAGCCTCATCATCGTTTTTTGCTTCTATACCATCTTTGAATATTTGTTCAAGATGTTCTGCTTCTTCAACAACTGAGTCTACATCTGCGAATAATTTAAATAGTGGCATTGTTCTCCTTTCGTTTTGCGTGATCTCTAATTGCTATTGGGTCTTCTTCATATGGTTCCCAAGGTAGTTCTCCTGTTTCGTACAAGTGAAACCATTTCTCTTCTGCACCATCAAGCCATTCATCTCTTTGTTCTTGCATTGTGTACTTGTGGAAACCTCTAAAGCCTCCTTCAAGAATATATGTTAATGTATCGCTTGATGCTTCGTTGCGTATTTGATCTCTTATAAGAGCATACTCAACTTGTAGTAATCTTTCTGCTAACACATAGTGAGTTAAAAAGTGACCGTCCTTATCAACGATCACTTCGTGTTCTTTACTACAATCTTTTTTATCTGTAGGTAAGTTATTAGGCACTATGAACCTCTGCGTTTCTCTGTGCTTCCCATTCTTCTCTAGATTCTAATATGCCGTAGTAAGCATCTAACTCTTTACCTAATGCGGTATCTGTAAAGTAAGAATCTTTTTCATCTGAAACATTAATCTCACTTATCTCACCATCTGCATACTCTCCTGCAAAGTCCATTCCAGGTTCGTAGTAGTAGGCTGTAATTGAAACATCTGAGTGTTTATCTATAACGGCATTGTAGGCATCAATTGGTGGCGCCCAAGCAGAGTCAAAACCAAAAGTCACCGTTTCGTCATTTACTCTACTAATAGAACCTTCATAAACATCAATGTCCCATTTAGTTCCCCAGTTATGCACTCTCCAATCATACCAGTTATCAAAGCCACCGATCTTAGGTTGCTTTTTTCCTTCTGGCGTAGGTGCCGTTGTTCCGTCTAATTGTTTAGGCATTGGCAAAAAATGATTTAGCAACTCGCCTTTTTTAGCCGCCTTAACTATCTTTTCTAGTTTCTTTTTAGGGGCTCTTATTGTTATATTGTTATTACACCAATTTGGCATTTTCAACTCCTCTGTTATACTATTCAGTATAGCATATTTCAGGAATCTGTCAACCAACTTTATCTATATTTTATGGGACTTTAGTGGGGTTTAGTGATGAATCTAAACCCCTAAGGATTTCATTTAGCAAGAGTCTCTATCCCTGAAATGACTCGCATCGTTGTTATTTGGATTTTAAGTGGTAATAACACCCGCACCGGGAAGAACCCCACTACATTCTGTATCACAGCAAAGAATACGAAGTTCCATCAAAACCGATATAAGCTTCGCTTGATACGAATTCTGTTTACTGGATAAACCCTCCAGCAATAGCTAGTAGAAGAAAGATTAAGACTACACCTCCCCATCTACCTAAGAGATACCAAAGATATAATTTGATTGCCTTTTTAATTAAAGGTATTTCTTTTATTTCTCCGTTATCTCCAATTATTTTTTCACTCATAGTATAGCATCCTTTTCAATTCTGTCAACCACGACTTACAACTATACTGTGTACAACTATGCATTCATAAGCTATACAATTGTACTAGTTACTGTATACAGTACAAACAGTATAAGCTTACAACTGTTTGTACGTGTAGTACTGTAGCTATATTATAAAAGCTACAGGACCTAAGTAACTTAACTTAACTAAAAAAATATAAGTTGTTAACATCTAAGCTACCGCCTCTTCTTTTCTTGATTTTGGTATACGCACTTCTTCCCTTGTATCAGGATTGTAACAACGCACACCGTTTGTTTGAAAGTAGTATACGTATAGATAACATCCGTTACTACCGTTAGTAACATCAATTAAATCTGCAAACGTTTTACTGTTAATGGGTGCCACATCATCCCAAGCTTCGTCGCTACCGCCTCTAGGATCGTCCCAGCTACTTCGCTTTGCATAATATTTTGCAAAAGCTGTATCCCAATCTATATAAGATATATCTCCGCCTGCAACTAATTTAACTGCTTTATCGTAAGTAGGAATGTGTTGCTGTAGTGTAACTCCTAACCCTTCAGGATATCCGTCGTAATGATGATAAACTGAATCCCAGCTACCGTCTGGTTGCTGTACTGCTATTCTTGATCTTGTTGACATATTTTCTCTCTCTGTAAAAGTTAATATAATTTAAATGTAACACAAGTTTTGTTTTTGTCAACCTGTTAGTTCCATTCGTCCCAATTGTAAATGCCTTCGACGCCTCCGCCGTAGCCATCTTCTTCTTTATACTCTTCTTCGTCTTGTAGTTCATCAAGACTTTCTACTTCATCTTGATCTAATACATCACTAGAGTCTTCATCTAGTAAAGTACCGTCTTCATCAAAGTCGATATACTCTTCCGGTAATGGATCGTAATCATACTTTTGTTTTTTTGGTTTAGGCATTTGCATCCTCCTCTGTAAAGTTAAAGTTTAATTGATTCTTACTCCAATTAATAACTGGAGCGTCGCTGTCATAATTGTCTCCTAAATAACAATTGACATTTTGATACAAAACTTCTGTATCATTTAGTTCTACTAACTCCTCCCACACATTGTTAGGAAGCAACTCTGCTCTTCCAATGTGTTTGTGTAAGTCTAGTAAATCCTTTTGCTGTTTAGTCAACTCCCTCATTTTTTATCCTTGTCTATTACTTTGTATCCGTGTAGTTTAACATAAGCGATCATTTTGTCAACCGCATATAATCTATCAGTTCTACAAGGTAATCCGGAGCCGTTTAAATTGCACTCTAGGCCGGCGATTATGTCCGGCCCAAGTTCTATTAATTTGTCTACTTGCTTGTTAGTTAAAATCCCTTTTGGCATTATGCTACTTTCTTTAGTAATGAAGCAGAAACATTCCATCTTCCACCAAACGGTGAATTAGTTTCTTCAACTATAATGTTTTTGATTTTAACTCTCTTAACTACACCTTGTACAGTTCTACCTCTTCTGCCTTCGAACTCTACTTTATCTCCTACAACAAAGTTTCTTGTTGCTTGAGCATTCATATAAGTTCTATGTTGGTGTAAAGCATTTGAGATTTCTCTCAATTCATTAGTGTCAGTAATTTTTAATATACTGTCTATGATTGATTCTTTTGCTAGTTTTACCATTTTGTTTTTACCTCTCTATTGGTTTATTGTTTTAAATTAACACACATCTATTATTTGTCAACCGCTTAAATTCACTATATGTAGTGCCAACTATTAAAGCTAACACTACATCTAGTATCGTATAAATTATTAAGCAACTTCTTGTTTAGCAATAAACTTTGTAAGCTCGTCATTACACTTAATCCAAAAGTCCCCGTCCATTTCCACGTCAAAGTTTACACTCTCCTCCGTTTGCATACCTTGTTCGCTATAGCTAAAGTCCAAAAATTTTGTTAAGTCTGTAAAGCTAGTATCAAAGCTACACTCGTCTCTTAAGTACTTCATTAAATTTTTAGTAAAGCCGTCGTCCGTATAAATTAAACCGTCGCTATGTTTACTAGTGTTCCTATTAATTAATGCACTCTCGTCGTCAACGCCGTCGTACCACGTTCCGTCTTTGCCACTACCATCGTAATGTGCATAACCCGTAAGTCCACCGCTCCAGTACAAGTCCTCGTCCTTTAAACTGTCCCAGTCCTTCTCGTCATACATTTGTTTGCTGTGTTGTGCCATTAAACTCAAGTCACTAACTTTAACTCCTTTAACAACTCCCCTACTCCATATGCTACTGCCGTCCGTCCATATTCTACAGCCAACGTTTATGTTAAACCAAATTTGCATATCGTCTTTGTCGTAGTCAAAGTTTACATTTGCGTTTTGTAAAAACTTAACGCCTGCTTCTATCTCTTCTTGCGTGTACTTTTGCTTTTGCATATAGTCCTCTCTATATTAGTTTTATACAAGCTGTTAGCAACGCACCAATAATAGCAAGTAGTAAAAAATACACTACTATACTAATTGTAAAACTTGCGTAATAACTTGTAATTAATTTTATTAACTTGCTAACCATATTATAAATTTAACATATATTTGCTATACGTCAACCCCCTAATTTCCACAAGCTGTAGTATCACCTGCCAACTTGCCCCACAATATGTTGTGTGTTCTTGTTTCCATTATTTTTGCAAACTCTTCTTTTGTTTTGTCCTCAAACAAACAAGTTCCCTCTATCCTAAA
>Ga0115012_10002177_pt1 | contig 11407 bp, 10 predicted proteins | sample TroAtlMetagenome_FD_88706 | JGI IMG/M metagenome (GOLD analysis project Ga0115012, IMG submission 88706) | Marine eukaryotic phytoplankton communities from Atlantic Ocean - Tropical Atlantic ANT10 Metagenome | ecosystem: Environmental > Aquatic > Marine > Oceanic | place: Tropical Atlantic...
AACCACACATAAGAGGGGAAGAGGTAAAAGAGACCAGGCAGAATTAAATAGAGCACAAGAATTTATTAGGAAGAACCCAAACTTCGGAAGAGGAAGAAGTAAAAAAGACCAGGCAGAATTAGATAGAGCACAAGCATATGTTAAGAAACAAGATGCTGCAGCAATAACCAAACCAACTAAGGCACTCATAGGTGAGAAAGGTCCAGAACTTGTCATACCTATGCATAAACTTGGTGACGCTATCAATAGTATATACAAGCAAGGATCGAAGACGATGATGGAGGCCACTAGTGGCTTCTTGAAGGCATTACCCTCAGCACCAGGTCGGTCAAGGGTAATGGGAGAAATTAATAAGATCAAAAATAAATTTGGGCTAGGAACGCTCAGGGGTAAGGGAGGTGGTAAGATTGGTTTACCTAATCCTATTGAGTGGTGGAATAAGGGTAGAGATGAGAGAGTAGAGGATGAAGATAATGCATCATGGAAAGAATTAATAGATGATGATCTGAAACAGAGAGGTCAGAGTGATGAATCATTTGCTGCTGGTAAGAAACCTCCATTACTCGGTAGACCTGATCAAGCATTCAATCCATTTCGACCTGCAGATAAGGGTGGACCTGGATCTGGACCTACACCAGCAGTAAGACAAGCATTTGAAAGACCTGTTAAAGGTATGATGAGTTTGGGTAAGGGTATAGCAGGGTCTGTTGGTGCTCAAGTTAATAAGTTTAAGGAAAATATAGCACAACCAGTAAGATCAATACCTACACCATTTGATAATGGTAGAGATATGTTTGGTCAGAGAATACATCTTAATCCTCCTACTGAATCTGCATGGAAGAAAACTCTGGCAGCTGCTGCATCTGATGGTGTTGACCTACCAAGTTCAGTTACCAGTGCGTTCAGAGATACACAAGATCAGCAACAACTGATTGAGAATGAAGATGATCCTAGTGTTATTAATGCTGCACCTCAGGGTATGTCACCACACCAACAAGGATGGGGTGTTGATATAGATCAAGGATCAAAAGCAAATCATTGGATGAGAGAGCATGGCCATAAGTATGGTTTCCACTGGGAAGGTCCATCAGATCCAGTTCACTTTGATTTCATTAACAATGAACCTCGTGAGAAGTATCTGAAACCTGAGAATAGTGACTGGAAACCAGAACAGAAAGATAAAAAGGAAGCATCATCTAAAGGTGGTAAGATGGTAAGTGCTATCGGTAACTTCCTTAAGAAGAAACTAGGTAAGGGTAAAGTCGGTGACCCCACGGATTCTGAACTAAAGACATTAACCTCATCAACAACTAATATTGATTCACCAGACATGACACCTGCACAGCAACAAGTCATAGATCAACCAGTAGAACAGGCACAAAAGGAGAAACCATTGATTGCTCCACTGCCAATGGTAATACCTGGACCTACAATACCAGTTCCATTACCAGGTAAGACTGAGAAATTGGATCCTAGTGTGATGCGTAGTGTAGTCATTGATCAGTTTGGTAAGGGTACACGAGTAGAGGTGGCATATGTATAAAGATAAACTATTAACACTCTTTCAGAACCTAAACGGTAAGTTTGCTGGTTTAGCTGGGTATCTTAGTGATCGTAATTTGATCCTTAAGTCTATACTGACTAAGGAGATGCGTGAAGACTTCTTACTTAAGGAGAGAATACAGTCAATGGATGAGGTGAGTGGATCCAGTGTTACTGCTCTAGCTCAGAACGTAGATCTTACTCCCGTCAATGAGTTGATGCCATCAGTATCAGCACAAGCTGCTGACGAAAGCGATGATGAAGTAGCATTCGCCAAGGGTGGTGTTGTAGGTACAAGCCCTATCATTGATGTTGCTTCAACGAGTTTAGGATCAGAACCTACTAATGAACCATATCAGTCATTAGAAGAAAGTGGTGCTACTGCTCCCTTAGACGAAGCTGCGTCTGCTATTGTTGAAGACTTTCAGATAGATAAGAAGTTTAAGAAAGCATTCAGTGAGGCATTAGCACTACCAGCTAAGGCAGCTGCTGTTGGATTAACAGATCTAATATCTAAGACTCCTAGTGAGGGTAAAGGTGATCAGATAAGGAAGACTAATATCAATAAATTATCTGCAGCATTTGATCTGCCAAAACCAGAACTACAGGGAGATGAACGTGATCCAGAAGACCAGGCAGAATTAGATAGAGCACAAGCATGGGTTGCAGAACAGGACGCACAAAAGGCATTACCCCCTGAAAAAGAAGACGAAGAGGATAAGAGAACGTGGAGTAAACCATCATCCTTTATAGGTAAGATGTTGGCATTGGGGATGCGTGGAACAGGACATAAGGATTGGGCTGCAAAAGATCCGAACGATCAAGGTGCTGTAGGTGACCCATTAATACCAAACCCAGTTGGAGGATATATTGGGACAGGATATGTTGGGGATGGTAAAGGTTTCTTTGGTAAGGCAGCGGCTGGTATAAAGAAAGCTGGTAAGCTGGCATTTGATATGTCTCCTGTAGGTATAGGAATGAAGATGGCTGGTGGTGCTAAGAATACCTTTAAGAATATCACACAGAATAAGCATGTTAAAGGATTCTTGAAAGGTGCAGGTGGATTTGCTAAGAAAGCATTCAAGTATACACCTATGGGAATGGCAGCTACTGCTGGTAGTAAGATCTTTAATATGTTTAAGAAGAAAGATGAACAGACAACTAACCTAAATGAATTAACAGAGAACGTCATCAATGATAATCGTCAGAGCATTGATGAGAAGACAGCAGCAGCAACAAAGAGGATGCCAGAGCTTGCTAAGGTACCAGTAAGACCAACACCAGCACCTGGCTCTATGGATCAGGGTAGTGATGAGGCTATACCTAAGATAAAGTATAGTCCATACTTTGACGAATATACTATAACGTCTCAATTCTAATGGAACAGTCTAAGTCAAATTTTAGTCTAAGACATTTTGTTATCTCTGTTCCAGGCAAAGATAATGATGTGTATATGACAGTCAACCAAGTACTTTACTTAAGGTATGTTGAGGATATTAGGAGTGCGTCTATAAGACTTGAAGCACAGGTAACAGATAGTGAGAGTGGTATTATATCTAAACTACAAGGTATGGAGCCTGTATTCATTGGTTGGGAAGATACTGAAGAACCTACAACTAATTTCTATCAGATCCATGGATTAATATATGACATACAGGATAGAGTAACTAAGGATGGTAAGTCTAAGGCTACCCTATGTATTTGCACTCAAGACCTTGTTAATAATGCTGCTACTAAAGTGTCTAGAAGATTTGGTAAAGGTGGTGGTAAGAGGATAGATGAAATAGTAGAGACGGAGATACTTACTGATCTATTGGCTACAACATATGATATTAATATCGAGAGGACAGAGAATAAGTTATCATTCATATCTCCTTACTGGTCTCCATTTACTATGATCAAGTGGTTATGTTCTAAGTCTGTTGCTAAACGTAGGGGATGGCGTTGGCAGAAACTACCAGCATCAGCTGGGTATACCTTCTATCAGAATAAGAGAGGATATAACTTTGAATCATTTGATGCGTTCTCTCGTAAGAAACCAGTGAAGAAGTTTGTAGTGGGTCATACTCCTGTAGATGATGAGGATTCGGAGAAGGATAAGAATATTATTCCTATTAAGAAGATGGAAGTCATAAGTTCTTTTGATGTGTTGAAAGGTCTGAACGTTGGATCATATAATAGTATGGTTATGACTTTAGATGTTAAGGACATGTCTTACGTTGAACACCCCTTCAACATAACTAAATATTACGAAGACGTACCTCTAATGAATAAGAACTTTGAACCACCAGAGTACTATAGTAACTTCGATAGAGATAACGCACACACTCGTATAATGTCTAAGGTGATGGATACTGCATTGTTCACAGAAGGTAGATATACTGATGGAGCCATAAGGCAGATATCACAAGCATCTCTTAGGGAAAAATTATTTTACACTAAACAAGTAGAACTAGAATATATTGGTACGAATGAACTCACTGCTGGTGATGTAGTGGAGTTACTTACATTCAAAGGTAAGGCAAGAGATGTTGATTATCAGAACAGTGGTTACTATGTTATTGGTAGGGTTGAGAAGCAATTCTTATCAAAGGATGATAAGATGACTACCAAGGTTACATTGTTTACTGATAGTCCAGGAGGTCCAGGATGACGGAAGGCGACGCTAATTTTATAGGTAAAGACGGTTTTAACTGGTTCGTAGGACAGGTTGAGAACGATGGTAGTGGTCATTTTCTATCTGATCTTGCAGGTAATCTTGCTAATACAGCTGTTGCAACATTACAACGAACCACAGTACTTGGATTATTTGGTAGGACAGACTTTGATTGGGACTGGACTAATAAGGTAAAGGTTAGGATCATGGGTTACCATAGTCCTAGTAAAGTAGAACTACCAACAGAAGATTTACCATGGGCTATGGTATTGATGCCTGTCACTTCTCCACAGAGATCGGGTATTGGTTCACTACATCAACTACAAATAAATTCTTGGGTGTGTGGCTTCTTCTTGGATGGTGCAAATGCACAGGTACCTATTATTATAGGTGCTATCGGTGATGAAAACCCACAGACAGGTTACGGTTCTGTCGGTGGCACACAAACAGGATTTGATAAGTTAAGTGCACCTACCTATGATAAGAGGAAGCATGGTGGACAAGGTAGTGGTGTTGGTGGTACTGGTAGTACAGTAGCTGACGATGAAGAGACAGGACAAGAAGTAGCACCAAAGAATAACGAAGGAATACCAGAGAAAGAAGGTGAAGTAAGTACACTGAACCCACGTGGTCCTGCTGAACCACAGACTGAAGCACAGGTTGCTGCAGCAAAGAAGAAGTGTGTAACTGTACAGATAGGTAATGGTAAGTGTGGTGGTGAGACTGCTACCAAACTTGAAGCACCAATGGCAGAGTTTATGAAGTTTGCCCGTGGTATAGAACAGAATGCTATTGGTGACTACATTGATAAGGCAACAGGTGCTGTTGTTGACCTTGAGAAGAAGATTGATAGTACAAAGAATAGAATACAATCTAAACTCAATGGTTTACTGGGCAACATCAAGGGTGTTGTCATGGAAGAGACTAATAAGTTAGTACGTGAAGGTCTCGATGAAATTAATATACCTAATCCAGATCTGGATAATGCAGTTAAGACACAACTCAAGGATGTTGGTGGTCTAGTCTCCTGTCTCTTTAAGCAAATGGCAGGTGAGTTGGGTGACTTCATCAGTGATATGCTCAAGGATCTATTAGAGAATGTACTTGACACTGCACTATGTCTTATAGAGAACATGATCGGTGACATCATGGGTAAGATCATGGGTATGATAGACGGTGCGTTGAGTATGCTGAAAGGAGTCACGGGTGCTATCAAAAATGCTCAGGATAAGATACAAGGTATATTGAGTAAGGTTGGTGAGATCTTAGATCTATTCTGTGATGGTGCATTATCATGTGCTATTGGTGCATCTGTATATGAAACATGCCATGGTCCTAAAGCAAAGGGTAATGATGCCAAGCAGAAGCAAGTGGATCAGTACCCAGTCAAACCACCTGCTGCAGGTGAAGTTATTGGTGATGGTAATCCTATCAATGGTTTCGTACCGTTCGCAAAGGATGGCATCAAACAAATATTTGACACCAAGAGTGGTGCATTAGTTGCTCTAGACTCTGCTGCTGGTCTTGCTAGTGGTTTATCTCTTAAGAACTTTGACACCAGAGGACCAATAGAGAAGTTCGAGAGCTTGAATTTTTACGATAGTTCTGGTAAGATAGCAAGTAGTGCTGTTAACTGTAATAATAGTATACTGAATAAGAAACCATGCTTCCCAGAAATGGTCTGGGATAACCTCAAGGCAACCAGCCCAGTGAAAGCACTGCCTATCATTGATGATATTGGTGCTATAGTTGGTGTCTGGATGAGACAAAAGGGTAAGCGAGTGAATGCTGAGGCAACAGTTCGTGCCCAATTTACATGTAATGAGCCTGAAGGTGGTGGTGCAGTAATGAAACCTAACATCAAAGATGGTAAGGTGGATTCTGTTACAGTACAGAAGGGTGGTATTGGATATGGATTTGATCCTGCTGATACATATTGTCCTAAAGAACAGTATATTGCTCTTGTAGCTAAAGCAGGTCTAGTAGAGCATGTTCAAGATGGTGACATCTTAATGTTGAAGAAGACTGCTGATGGTGTTGAGGATCCAACAACTCCAGATCTATTACAGGTGGTTGACATCGACTATGATGACAGTCATATTATGATTGCTACGATTGATCCCAAATATAATGCACAGTTTGAGATCGGTATGACACTTATGACGAAATCAAAACATGAATTTGTATTGAACTTCAAGGATAAGCGTCCAGAACTTATAGTACCTGGCAATGCCAAGGCAGTATATGCTAACTGTGGTGACTTGATACCTGTTATTGATAATGTCAAGACGATCAACGTTGGTACTAACTATGTTAATCCTGTTATTACTATAGGAACTGGTACCAAAGAGAAGGTCATCGGAACATATACTGTGGATGATCAGGGTAGGTTGGTCGAACCTAAGATTACTGCTAAGGTTCTAGGCTTTGTTAAACCAAAGGTTAGAGATGCAGGTACATCTACTACTCCAGCTGCAGGATCAGGTGCTGATCTTGCACCAATATACAGTTATTCTGGTCCTAGAGAGATCAAGGAGACTGGTATTTTGGAACTACAAACCTACATAGACTGCGTAGGACACCCTATGTTAACGACTTAAATGGCTGTTAAATTGTTCGGAGGTGGGTCAGTTGTTTCTAACTTACTCTCTCAGATAAAAATCAGATATCCTCAGAACTGGGTGGAGACCAGCAGTGCTGGTCATGTGTTCGAGCGAAATAATACCAGAGGTGGTGAACGAATTCGTTTGATTCATTGCGATGGTAATTTCATCGATATGGATGAAAAACAGAACACAAATGTAGTCTCATACAATGATTTGATCGTTTTAGCCGACAGAAATGTTGTAATTCGCTGTGGTGAAGATCCTAAAACAGATAAATTATGTGTACAGGTAGTCGGTGACGTTAATTTGTATGTCGAAGGTGACATGCATACTGAAGTCGAAGGCAATCGTTATGATATAGTGAATGGCAACTGGCAACAAGAATGCAAGGGTGTCTATAGTGTCTTAGCTGACGAAAACATGGCTATCATCTCTAAGAACCAGATGAAACTATCATCTAACTCTTATGAGAACAAAACCACTTTCTTATTTAATGACTTGAGTGAAGGTGGCTCCGTTAAGGAGGATGTCAAAGGTAATTATGAAGTTAGAATCCAGAAGGAAACATCAACGTTCTCTGTCAGAAGTGATGGAGATATTCGTACCGAAGCACACGGGTGTAGGTACGAGAAGACAGATGGTAATGTAATCCAACAAGTTGGATGTAAGGTAAGAACCAACATAGACGGTGGTTCTTTTGCTTGTATTAACGGTGGGGCATTCGATGGAATGCTTGCGGTTCCTTCAGGTAATAGTTATGATATAAATGTCTCTACTGGAGACTATAGATTAAATGTTGGTGGCAACGTCGATATAGATGCAACCGAGATTTATTTGAATTGATGTCGATTTCACGTGTAACAAATGACTTTCCACATGTCAGTAACCAAGCGAGAGGCTGAGTTTTTAAAGAGCATACTCGCTAAACATTTAGACGATTACGTCGAAGAATTAGCTAGAGAAGATAAAGATAATACAACCATGATGGCACACCTTCAAGCAAATAGAAATGCTGGACTGTCTCTCATGGAGAAGGCGGGTGAAGTTAAGCGACGTGCCAGTCGTGCAGGTGACCACCCATACTTTACAAACCTGTCCTAGTATGCTATAGTTACTTTATGTCCTTTGCATTAATACACTATGTTTGAAAATGAAGAGGTACTTGATAAGGTAACTGTTGACATTCAGAGCAGAAGGTTTACACTACTAAGTAGTGAGGGATCTGTCAAGACCGTTGAGTGTGATGATGGTGACCAATTTATACGAATTCTCGATGTTGTTCGAGAATCATGTACTGATGAAGTAGTTTACGTCTAATGTCTTATAACAAAACTTATTCTGAAATTAAACAGATCCTTAAGGATAGTAAGAGGATCACTAAGGTTACCATGCTGAAGGTAGCCAAGTTAGCTATCATTGAAACCCTAGGTGAAACTAGAGCCCTTGAAACTGAGGTTACATGGGACAGTTCTCTAGCGGATGACCTTAACCTTGACAGTCTTGACATGGTTGAGCTTGTCATGTTCTTAGAAGAATGCTTTGGTGTTGAGATCAGCGATGACATGGCAATGGATATTGTCACAGTCGGTGATGCTATTGAAAAGATCAAAGAAGCTAAGGCAAACAAAGGTAAGAAGAGAAAGGTGAACCCATCCAAGTATAAAAAACCTGCTGCTGGTAGTCCTTACATGAAGAACCCACCAGGTAAATATATTGGTTCCCAGAATACAACAACCGCAGAAGAACTTGACAAAGCCATCGAAGAAGAAAACTCATAACTATAAAAACCCTTCCAAGAAACAAGATCTTGGGCATGTAGAGGCATCTGTCACTGAGGGTAAGAAGTATTATGATGAGCAGGGGTGGGAGGTTAGAGCACCCATCTCTGATAGAGAATGCATTTATAAATGTCTTGATAACTGTCAACAACTAGCAGGACTTGATAGGAAACAAGTAGCACGATTGATGAAAGAGTTTGAAGTCATGAGTGATGATGTAAAATTAGAGAGTGAGTATCCACCATTATGAAGAAAGTATACTGGGACTATACTATAGGTGATGGTCCTGATACAAAGTTCCCTAATGAGTTCATAGAAAGTCCAAAAAAATTTCGGGCAGGATATAACTCCAAATATGATCATGTGAAATGTCCTGCATGGAAGAAATGGACAGAGAACTGTTGGGTGGTTAAACAACCATTCGATGTTGGTATGAAATGCGATACCAAGAATGGAAAACTTGCTACTGATCTAACACAGAAAGCATACGATGCCTATTTCCATGTAGGACCGAATTGGTTAGGTGGTACATATCCAGAGATCCAACTCAAATTGAGTTATATATTGTGGACAAGTGAGAAAGATGTATGGGTGGAACAGATCCCACATCCTTTATTGTCACGATATGGATTTGAACTGATACCTGCAACGTTCCCTATATCACATTGGCATAGGCCATTGGTAGTGGGTCTTAAGGTATTGGATACTGATCAGAATTTACAACTCAAGGCAGGTACTCCATTATATTATTTCAGACTATACTCTAAGAAGAGTGATCCTGATTTTATATTAGAGCAAAAGAAAGCCCCAGAGGAGTGGCATAGGATGCATAGACAGACTAGCATATTACGGGAGTTCGCACCATTTAAAGCATGGGATATTATAAAGAAGAGAGTATCAACAAACGGGAAGTGCCCAGTAAAATGGAATTAGATCTATTTGAACAGTGGTTCGAGGGTGAATTCGATAACTGGGGACAGGCATCATCTAATCCTACTAAGTGGGCTCATATATTTGTGAAGCATGAGAAGATAGATGATCATAAGTTCCTTACCAGTTCACGATACAACTATGAACCTCATAAACCATACAGAGAACAAGTAGTTGAATGTACAGAACCTGATGTTATGGGTGCTAGTGTACCTATTATAATAGTAAAGAACCCTGCATGTGATATGATCTTCTCATTTCATAAAGAAGACATGTCTTTTACTGGTGTTTCAGCACCAGGATGTACATGGAAGGACAAACCATTGGATAGTAGAGCGAAATTATACGCTGATGCCTATCATACATGGGATAAAGGATACTGGCAAGGTAGTGAAGGATTCTTTCACTTCAAAAAGAATGTATAAATATACTTGAACGTTTTATTGTGGATTTAGTGTGGCAACACGTAAAATATCTGACCTAACATTATTAGAAGCAGGAAGCGTATCTAGTTCAGATACTGTTCTCTTACTCGATAACTCAGATCCAACCGATCAGAATAAGAGATCCGCAGTCGGTAGTCTCTTTAGAGCAGTTCCGTCTGGGACATATTCTGTACCAGGTGTGCAGTTTGAGTTGAAAACAAAAACAGGTCTTTTCTCTGAAGCTCAGGGACAAATTGGGCTAGCAATGGGTGATGCTAGACTAAACCTTCAAAAGGTAGGAAGTACACTCAATATACAAGCACAGGATAGTGCTGATACTAACTTAGACTTTACCATATCTGCTCAAGGTACTGGTATGATACGTTTAGGTTCTGTTTTAGCGATTACAGATACCTTGTTTGTTATACCAAACTCATCTGATAATACTAAGGTTGCAAAATTTAGTACTGCAGACATGCCGACAGGTGTTACACACACTTATGTCTTACCTTCAAATGGTTCTGTTGCAGCTGCTGATACATTAGTCACTCTAAGTGCTACTCAAACATTAGAAAATAAAACTCTTAACAACGCTGCATTTAGTGGAACGTTAACCGTTGAAACCATTCAGATTAACGGTGACACAACTCTAGGTGACAGTGCATCTGATTCTGTTACATTAAATGCTGCTAGTACATTCAGTGCTGCAGCAACATTTGCTAACACTGTTGTTATGCAGCAAACACTCTCAGTAACGAGTGACATAACTGCAAGTGGTCACATTGACATGGTTGATGATAAGATCATCAAACTAGGTACTGACGACGATCTACAAATAAAATATACAAACAGTGGTGATACATCTTCCATTTTAGATACATCTACTGGACTAACTGTTGGTAGTGCTGATGTTCAGCTCACCGATGCAGCAGGTACTGTCAAGTTCTTCAAAGGAAATGCTACTAATAGTATAGTATATCATAATGATGCAGCTCGCATTACTACATCTGCAACAGGCATAAACATAGGAGGGGCAATAGATGCAGTCACATCCATCACTGGTAGCGGTGACATTGCTATCGCTACAGATAAGTTTACTCTGGCTTCTGCTAGTGGTGATGCAGTCTTCGGGGGAAACCTTACCGTCAATGGTACAGGTGTTTCACAGATAGGAACTGCTAACACTACTAAACTTGGTGTTGGTAGAACACCCACAACATATAATTTAGAAGTTGAGGGTACTATATATGCTACAGGTTCAACTGTTGTAGCAGGTAGTGCTGCTGCAGGTAAGTTTATATTACAGAGAGGTGTAGTTGGTATCGGTTTACACTTTACTGACCATACTGGCACTGATCAAATGGTGCTAGATAGTAATGGTAACCTCGGTATTGCCAAGTCCCCAACTAAGAAACTAGATGTATCTGGTGATTCTAACATTGATGGTGACCTAGCAATTACAACCACCAA
>Ga0115012_10002178_pt1 | contig 11404 bp, 8 predicted proteins | sample TroAtlMetagenome_FD_88706 | JGI IMG/M metagenome (GOLD analysis project Ga0115012, IMG submission 88706) | Marine eukaryotic phytoplankton communities from Atlantic Ocean - Tropical Atlantic ANT10 Metagenome | ecosystem: Environmental > Aquatic > Marine > Oceanic | place: Tropical Atlantic Ocean...
TAAAAAAGAAAACAGGCAAGAAGGCTTCTTATCGCGAAAAATTCCGAATCAAGGATGTTCAAAAGAAGAAAAAAGCGGCAAGCCGAAAAGTTAGAAAATCTAATAATAGGAAACCATAACTTCAGTTATTGAATAATAAGAATTTGGAGGAAAACGCTCTTATCACATATTTAATTTTAAAAAGCTAATCTTGCCATTTCGAGGGTTAGAAGAGAGCATTTGTCTTTAGATTCCGAGTTTATGGAGACTTTGATTTCCCCTGATTTAATTAAGCGCTTGGAGCAATTGCAGCTTTTGGCGCGTCGACGTTCTAAGAGCACGGCTAAGGGAGAGCGTCGCAGTCGATCTCAGGGGCAGTCGGTAGAATTTGCGGATTACCGTAATTATGTGCCTGGTGATGACTTGCGAAGTATAGATTGGAATTTATTCGGCCGTCTTGACCGCCTTTTTCTGAAGCTTTACGAAGAGGAAAGAGAGTTACCTTTAACAATTTATCTGGATGCAAGTGAATCGATGTCATTTGGAAGGGTTACAAAGTTTGATTTTGCACGCCAGATAGCAGCCGCAGTTGGTTATGTTGCTTTATGTGGTTTTGATCGTGTGACAGTAGAGCCATTTCCTTTAGTTGATAGCCAAAAAATTTTTGTAGGAGAACTTCACTCTGTGCGAGGACGTCATTCGTCGATGCGTTTCTTTGACAATTTGAATCAATTGAAACCCGGTGGATCTGTAGATTTTAATCAAGCGTTAAGATTGGGAGCAATAAAGAACCGAGATCCGGGAGTAGTAGTTGTATTAAGTGACTTTTTGAATTTAGACGGTTACGAAACTGGACTGAAATCACTGACTAATCGTGGTTCAGAGGTGCATGTCGTTCAGATTCTTTCTGAAGAAGAGCTGGAACCATCAACTTATGGTGACTTAAAGGTGGTAGATTCTGAAACAGGAGCGGAACAAGAGGTTACTTTTGGTAAATATAGGTTAAAGACGTATCAGGCAACTGTGCATAAGTACTGCCTTCGGCTTCGTGAATTTTGTCAGGCTAGAGGTGTGCACTATCAATTGGCGCAGTCCAATATGCCAATTGATGATTTTTTGCTTAAAGCCATGCGAACTGGAGGTATGTGGAGATGAATTTTCTTAATCCAGAAGCCTTAGCCTTTGCGGTGACTTTGCCAATTGTAATTATTTTTTATCTGCTAAAGCGTCGAAGAGTGGCGCATTTAGTTTCTAGTACAATTATTTGGAAAAGTTTTTTGAATGAAACACAGGCCAACTCTCCATTTCAGAAATTAAGGCACAATTGGTTATTGATTATTCAGCTCATTTTTTTGTCTTTGGCCATATTTGCATTAATTCGTCCATACTTTTCTAGTAAAATAGAAAGTGGTCGATTCGTTGTCGTAATTTTAGATGTCTCTGCTTCAATGCAAGCAACTGACGTTTCATTAAATCGGTTTGAACTTGCTAAGGGTGAGGTCAATAAAATGATAGATGGAATGTATGACAATGATCAGATGGTACTCATACTTTCGGGAGGAAACACTGAGGTTCGGCAATCGCCGACAAGTGTTAAGGCGATTTTAAAGAAGGCGCTTGATCAAGTCAAAGTGACTGATTCTCCAACACGACTACTAGAAGCAATTAAACTTTCACAAAATCTTTCACGTAATCGCCCTAAAGTTGAAGTGCATTTATTTAGTGATGGTGTTTCTTCAGACTTGGATGCTTTTGAATTGCAGGATTTGAACCTAGAGTACCATCGTTTAGGAAAAGGAGGTGGTAATATTGGGATTACTTCACTCGAAGTAAGGTCAAATCCCGAACAGTTGGGTCAACAGTCGGTTTTTGCAACAATAGGTAATTTCTCTACAAATACCATGTCGAGTGAAGTTTCATTGTTTTTTGATGATCAAATGATAGGAAACCGGCGTTTGACTGTGAGGCCTACCAACACAGCTTCATTGGTGTTTTCCTCTAATCAACGCACTAATGGGGTGTTTAGAATGAAGCTAAAAAATGATGATTTTTTACAAGTGGATAATATTGGTTCTGTTATGGGGCTTACGCGCCGTAATGTAGAAGTATTATTGATTACCAAAGGAAATGTATTTCTAGAAAAAGCGCTCCGAAGTATTGATGATGTAGATTTAATTGTTAAGTCTAGTTTAACAGATTCTACTCCAAATGTTGATGTCGTGGTGCTTGATTCAATAAGACCTACCGTTTGGCCAAGTGGTAATGTCATGGCAATTAATACTCAGTCAACCAATTGGTTTCAGCCAAGCGGATTACTAGAATCCCCCCCAATTGTTGATTGGAAGAGTGCACATCCTATTCTACGTTTTGTGAATTTTGATAATGTCCAAGTTGCTCAATCATTAAATTCTAAATTGCCGACTTGGATGAACCCTATAGTAGAGACTCAGTCTGTACCATTGATAGCTGTTGGGGAAAATGATGCTAATCGTTGTGTTTGGGTTGGTTTTAATCCCCTTGATAGTACTTGGCCGTTGCGAGTGTCCTTTCCCATTTTTATTGCCAATGCTATCGATTGGCTCGATCCAAAGATTGTTACTAATCTGAGCGCAGGAGAACCTTTTAGTATGCGAATGGCAGAGAAGGGTTCAGCAGTGATTGTGACTTTACCTGATGGTGAAATAGTTGAAACATCTACAATGGGAAATGGTGAATTTGTTTTTGCCGATACATTTCAGCAGGGTGTTTATCATGCTAAATATGGCACCAATGAAATCTCGTTTTGTGTCAATCTTCTTGATGCATCTGAGAGTGCCATTGAATCTAGAGATGTTTTAAAATTAGGCAAATACGGCAGAGTTGAGGCGACATTGCAGCTGGATGCTGACAAGGAGTTATGGCGCTGGTTTGCTATTACCTGTCTCTTGTTACTAGTTTTTGAATGGTGGTTCTATCATCGGCGTACGGCATGACTACTAAAGAAATAAATTTACTTTTAGGCATATTATTAATGTTGCTAGTTGGTTGTGAATTCAAAGGTGAATCGATTACCGTATATACTTCACAGGATCAGGTTTATGCTGAGCCCATACTTCGTGATTTTGAGAACCAATTTGGTATAAGAGTTCGTGCGGTTTACGATAGTGAAGCGGTGAAGACTGTAGGATTGGTGAATCGGTTGATCGTTGAAAAAAATAATCCCCAATGTGATTTGTTTTGGAACAATGAAGAATTTAGGACAAGGCAACTTGCTGCAAGAGGAGTGCTCGACACGAGCATGGGCATAGAGGCATTTGGCGCACGAACGCGTCAGTGGGTCTGGAATACAAACCAGCTTTCATTTGTATCGATCCCAAAAAATTTAACAGAGTTAACCAATGTTCAGTGGCGAGGTAAAGTCGCCATCGCTTTACCACTTTTTGGAACAACCTCGACTCATTTCCAAATGTTGCGTCAGCAGTGGGGCAAGGAACGCTGGCTGCAATGGTGTAAAGCATTGGTTGCGAATGATGTAATGACAGTTGATGGTAATTCTGTAGTGGTACAGTTGGTAGGGAGAGGGGAAGTAGCACTAGGGGTAACTGATTCAGATGACGTTAGAGCTGGGTTGAAAAACAAATTGCCTATCGCTGGAAAATCAATCATTGAGGACGGATTTATGATTCGTAACTCGGTTGGATATATAGCAGGATCATCTTTTCCGAATTTAGCTAAGCGTTTTGCTGCATTCCTTCAGTCGGATTCCGTAAAGGCTAATTTAATTGGTGCAGGCGCATTGGATTCGCCTTCATCTATAACGGTCCAACAAATCGATTGGCAGAGAATAGTTGCGGAAAACGAAGTTGCTGTTAATGAGCTTAAATCCGTTTTTCTTAATTAAATGAGTTGGGAGCTACTGATTGACAGTTGTGTGTTAGCATTTTTAGTGGCGTTTTTGGCTGTAGGTTTTGGGTGGTGTGCTTCCTTATTTCTTGTAGGTGCCAGCGGCTGGAAGCGTGTCATATTTCTTGCATGTCTAGTATCATCCTTTTCACTACCTCCGTTCTTGGTGGTAAACACTTGGTTGGGTTTATTTGGAAAAGTAGGTTTGCTAAAGCCTTGGTTTTCATTTGATGTATATTCTTTCGTTGGAGCTGTTTGGGTATTAGTAATGTTAATGTGGCCTGTGCCTTGTCTAATGTCGTTTGGCGCACTAAAGCGACTAACTCCTGAATTGTTGGATGCAGAACCAGGGCTTAGAGGATGGGGGCTGATAAAATGTGTTTTGTTCCCCCTTTCGTATTCAGCATTATTTCAGTCAGGTGTAATTGTTTTTGTATTGGCATTCAACAATATTGCAGTGCCAGCAATTTTACAGGTGAAGGTTTTTCCTTCTCAGTTTTGGGTGCAGTTTAGCTCTACTTATAATTTTCAAATGGCTTGGCAGTATGGATGTGTGTCGGCGTTGATTCCAATGATTACGTTATTTGCTTTTAGAGGTCGTACAATTGCTTGGCCTTGGGAAAGTCAGGGCCTGGCATCCAATGTGTTCCTTGAACGAATCGGCTATATAATACGCCATTTTTCTGCAGTATTATTTGGGTTTATGATTATAGTTTCGCTTTTATTACCGCTAAGTCATCTGTTACTAAATGGACGGACATGGTTTGATTTCTTAGACGCTATTCAAGCGGGTTCGCGTTCGATTTTTAATTCATTTTGGTTTGCTTTTTTAACTGCAACAATGGTGACTATTTTAGGTGCTCTAACAAGTAGCCGTAAAGAATTCCGCCTAACCTGGTTGTTCCTGTTTTTGCCAGGAGTGTTACTTGGAGTAATTTGTATTTGTATATTTAATCGCCCTTCTTTGAATTGGTTTTATGGTGGAAGCTGCATGGTTATTACAGCATTGGGACTCAGATACTTTGCGTTTGGCTGGGAAGGTATGCGTGAAGTTAAAAACTCCATTGATGCCGATCTAGTGAGTGCAACCGATCTCTTTGGGTTGCCTTGGTGGGAACGTTGGAGACATCTACTTCAGCCGCAAGCAGGATGGGCGATAATTGCAGTTTGGTATGTTATATATTTGCTTTGTCTCTGGGACACCGAAACAATTGTACTTATTGTTCCTCCAGGTGGCGAAACACTGGCTTTACGAATATTTAACCTTCTGCACTATGGGCATCATGCCCAAGTTAATTCGCTCTGCCTAATCCTGCTACTTCTAGCATTGTTACCTCTGCTACTTGGTTTTGTAGTTAGATTATTAATAAAAAAATGGATTTAGTGAGAATAAACTTAGTGAGTTTTAGATTTAATTAGTTATTTGCTATACAATAGAGGTATTCTTTTCCTCGAAGGAAAAGTTGGTTGCCTACGATAGCAGGTGAACAATCAAATTTTTCATCTAGTTTGTTTGAAGCTAGTATCTCGAATTTGTCGCTGTCTTTAAGTACGGCTATCGATCCATTTCGTCCAACAATATATACCTTGCCACTAGCGCTGACCGGCGAAGCATAAACTCCACTAATGCCAGTGAGACGTTCGCCTTCAACTAATGATTTTCCCGATTTTGTATCACGAACTGAAAGAATACCGTTGTTACCGGAAAGATACCAAATACGATCGTTGCTTAGTAGCGGAGATGGCACATAGGGAGTGCCTCTGTCTGCGCTCCAAATCACTGACTTACTGCCAGTAAGATCTCCGGTCTCCCCTAGTTTTATTGCGGCCACATAAGCACCTCGAAAACCACTCATGGCGTAGGCTGTTTGTTTGTCGACCACTATAGAAGGAACCGTGTTACCTGTTTGGCCGCTGCATTGCCAAAGGAGTTCTCCGTCGTTAAGTCTATAGCTTCTTACAGCTTTGGAACCATTGACTAGGACTTGAGTGACACCTTTATGGGTAGTCACAACAGGTGTGCACCAGCCAGTAGCTTCGTTGCGTTCACGCTTCCATTTTATCTCTCCGTTTTTTTTGTCAATGGCGTAAATATATGAATCATCTTCCTGATCCCATAATAGAATAATTGTGTCGCCGTGCAGGGCGGGGGAGCTTCCTTCTCCAAAACTATTTCTAGTCCGCATGTTTCCGAAATCTTTTTTCCATTTAAGTTTCCCCATCATATCAAAGCAGTAGAGACCCCGTGATCCAAAGCTTACAATGATGTTCTTTCCATCTGTTACTGGTGAGGCTGAGGCGTAACCGTGATCGCGGTGATGACCTTCATGAGGGACTGCAGTAGCAGCGATACTACGCCAGTTTTCTTTGCCAGTCTTTCGGTCATAAGATATTAAAGCAAAGCTATATTCCTCAGTTGGTTTTCGTCCGCCTCCAAATCCTCCACGACTAGAGCTCGATCCCGAGCGTCTACCTCTTCGGCTTCGTTCACTACTTCTTTCACCGCCACGGTTGCGACTGAATTGTTGACGAAATTCATCGCGCATCGCTTGCCGTTCAGCATCGTTCAATTCGCCATCTCCATCTTTGTCGAAACGCTTCATTATTTCATCACGATTGAATGAGTTTCCACCGAAACCGCCCCGGTTTTCGCTTGAGCCTCGGTCACTGCCTCGTCCTCGCCCTTCGGAACGTTGTCCTCGCTGAGAGCTGTTTCGTCCGCGTTCCGAAGACGTTTCTCCTTTGGCTTCTGCAACTTTTTTTCCAGTTTTTTCAGCCGCCAGAATAAATACTTCATCTTTCCAAATGACAGGCGTTGAGCTGCCGGAGCCTGGCAGCTTAATTTTCCATTGAACATTTTTGTTTTCAGAAAACTCGGTAGGCGGGTTACCGTTCGGGGCTACTCCATTTGCCATTGGACCGCGCCAATTAGGCCAATTTTCAGCGAAAAGTGTTGAAGTGGCAAAAAATAGAAATAAGCCTAGCCAAATATTCTTAAAGTAATTCATTGTCATATTAATTTACTAATCTATTAGACACCGGAATAGTTATAAAGGTTTCAATTATTTTTATACTGTGATTTTCAATTAGATATCAGGCAGTTAGAATGGGAGCTCATGACGGTTGAGGAGAATTTAGTTAATGGTGAGATTCGTTATATGGATCGCTCTGAAGGAAAGCTTAAGACGGAGACCATTTATGGAGAAAGGGCGCTTCGCTGGGTTTATGGTAATCCGCTCGGTCGTATGGCTCAGTGGTTATTAATCCGACGCTGGATTGTCTCTGCTTATTATGGGCGAAAGATGGATGAATTAGAAAGTTGTTATCGGATTAAGCCATTTATTAAAAAGTATTGTTTAGATGAATCAGAATTTGCTGAATGTGCCAGTGAATATTTGTCTTTTAACGAATTTTTTTATCGGAAACTTAAACCTGAATCTCGTCCTGTTGATGAGGCAGTTGATTCGATAATTTTTCCTGCTGATGGCCGACATATGGCTTTTGCTAATATTTCATCTGAAAATAATTTCTTTGTGAAAGGTCAGGAGTTTGACCTAACGCAATTTCTAGGTGATGACGATTTAGCTAAGCGTTACGAGGGTGGATCTATGCTGCTTTCTCGGCTTTGTCCAGTTGATTATCATAGGTTTCATTTTCCTTGTGCAGGGAAAGCTGGGGTTCCAAGGCTTATCAATGGTTGGTTGTATTCTGTTAACCCTATTGCCCTTATAACTCGACCAACAATATTCTGGGAAAATAAACGAGTAGTTACCTCTTTAGAGTCAAACAATTTTGGTCAGGTACAGGTTGTAGAGGTGGGAGCAACAATGGTAGGTTCTATTTCTCAAACTTTTATGCCAGAAGAACAGGTGGCAAAAGGAGAAGAAAAGGGATATTTTGCCTTTGGGGGATCTAGTGTAGTAATACTTTTTGAAAAAGATCGGATACGATTCGACCCTGATTTGTTGGAGAACACTGCTAACGGCTATGAAACCTACACCCGTTTTGGCGAACGGGTTGGGCAGTCGTTTATCTAATATTTAGTAATATTTTATGTACGGAAAATTTTTAATCCTTTTTATTATTGTTCCTCTTGTAGAGTTGTATTTGCTATTTATGGTTGGGGGTCGAGTTGGTTTGCCGGCAACAATTATTTTGGTGGTTTTAACGGGGGCTTGGGGGGCTTACTTAGCAAAAAGTCAGGGGTTGTCTATTTTAGCTAAAATTCAAACCGAGACTGCAGCAGGCCGAGTACCGACAGCAGAGTTGCTAGATGGATTATTGGTTTTGATAGGGGGAGTTGTTTTATTGACGCCTGGGCTTTTGACGGATCTTGTTGGATTCTTGCTGATGGTTCCAAGTTTTCGTGCAATTATACGAAACCGAGTAAAAGCCAAATTTGCATCCCAAATCGGTGGGTTTAACATGCGCTCCTCAGGTGGAATGGGAGCTCGGCCGAGAGATGACAAAAATAATAAGAATGAGGACATTATTGACGTCTAATTGTTTTAATTTTTTTGGAGATGTAATCTTCTTGATTGGCCGGTCAGAGTGACTGTGGTATTCCCGCCGGACGTCTTTTTATTTTGATTTATGAGAGAGCTAGTGATTGGCATTGATAGTGGCACACAGTCTACCAAGGCATTGGTAGTTGATGTGAAAAATGGCAAGGTTCTTGGGCAAGGCGTCAAGGCTTATGATTTAATTGGTGGTTTGCCTGCTGGAGCCAAAGAACAGGATCCATCGGATTGGATTAATGCGACGGAGTTGAGTATTCTAACTGCGCTAAAACAGGCTAAAGCCAGCGCAAGTGAGGTGCGAGCTATTGGTGTAAGCGGACAGCAGCATGGCTTTGTTCCTTTAGATAAAAAGGGTAAAGTTATCCGTCCTGCAAAGCTTTGGTGTGATACATCAACTACTGATGAGTGTGATGAGATTATGGAAAAGCTTGGAGGGCTCAAAGGATCAATCAAGGAACTTGGTAATGTAGTTCTTCCTGGGTTTACCGCAGGAAAGATTCTATGGCTCAAAAAGCATGAGCCAAAAAATTTCAATCGACTGGCAACCGTCTTGCTTCCTCACGACTACTTAAACTTTTGGCTTACTGGCAATTCAGTTATGGAATATGGCGATGCTAGCGGAACTGCCCTTCTTAATGTTCGAACTAGGAAGTGGTCAAAGAAAATGTTGAAAGTTATCGATGCGGGACTGGAGTCTAAGATGCCAAGATTGATTTCAAGTGATCAGCCTGCAGGTAATTTAAAAGCTTCGACTGCTAAACGGTTAGGTCTTAATACCGATGTAATTGTGAGCGCAGGAGGAGGCGATAATATGATGGGAGCAATCGGAACTGGTAATACTCGCCCAGGAGTTGTGACTGCTAGTTTTGGTACCAGTGGCACAATTTATGCATGTGCCGACAAGCCGATAGTCGATCCAAAAGGTGAAATTGCGGCTTTTTGTGATTCGACAAATCGCTGGCTTCCGTTGCTCTGTACAATGAATGTAACAGTAGCTACCGAATTAATTCGAAAAGATTTTAAATGGACTCACTCACAGTACGAATCCGCGGCGCGAAAGGCCCCTGCTGGCTCGGCTGGTTTGTTATTGCTTCCTTACCTTGAGGGTGAACGTACGCCTAATGTGCCTGATGGAACCGGAGTATATTTTGGAGTGCGAGCAGGAACTTTTACTGAAAAACATTTTGCTCGGGCGACGATGGAGGGAGTCACTTTAGGAATGAACTATGGATTAAGTCGTTTAGGTAAACTGGGTGTTCGGCCTGGTCAAATTAGGGCGACAGGTGGTGGAGCTAAATCGAAATTATGGCGACAGATAATGGCTGATGTTTTTAATACTCAAGTTGTGACTCTTAAGGTGAGTGAGGGCGCGGCATATGGCGCCGCATTACAGGCATTGTGGAGTTTTAGAAATCAGAAGGAGCTTAATAAAGTAAACATTGAGGATATCACAGATCGTTTTGTGAAGTTGAATAATCGTGAAACATCTGAGCCAAAGTCAGAAAATGTAGCTATATATAAAGAAGTTCAGTCCTTACAGAATGATCTGTCTAAATCACTTCGGAAACAATTCAGCAAGCATAGGAATATATTAGCACTAAGTAAGTGAGTTCACCTTAGTTTTTCCAATCGAAAACATGAAGTCGGTTCAGGCTTCTTATCATCATAGTATTATTTTGAATGCCAAGGTGTGCCCAGGATTCATCCTCAATTAGGCGTCGTTCAGATAGAATATTCAACTTTTCTGGATCTGCTTTAATTAGGTAAAGAATACCTTTCTGGTCTAAAGCCAAAATTTTGTCACCGTTGATTACTAAACTCATATACTTACCAAAGCTTTTGGAGCTAACCCATTCTTCTTTGCCGGTTTTAAGATCAAAACACGCAAAACGATTACTTCTTAAGTGTAGGTAGACTTTCCCGTTGTATTGAACAGGGCTACACATGTAACCTTGAGAATTGTTTTTCCATTTAATATTGGTAGACCAATTGTCCTTTTCACTCTTGTCTAATTGAATAAAAGAAGAGCCACCACCATAAGTGCTTGTGTAAATTCCATTATTGAAAGCCAGAGGGGTCAGTATATTCATGTTGCGGAATGCTTTTACAGGAATATTCCAAAGTACTTTACCATCAACTTTGTTTATGCCGTTTAGATCGGCTCGTGTTTGTACAAGGATTTGATCTTGCCCATTAATATTCGCAAATGATGGAGAAGAAAAAGCACTGCCGTACATGCCCCCCTTATCATTCAAAACTCTCCATATTATGGTCCCTGTCTTTTGATCTATCTTGTTAAAGCTTGCACCTGCTTGTACATATACATGTTTATCATCTGTCATTGGCGAGCTTGCGAAACCGAAGTCAGGTAATGCGGTTCCGAATTTTTTTGGAAAATCAATTTCCCACAATATTTCTCCAGTTTGAGCGTCTAGGCAAAGGAAATGATCTCTCATGCCACCGACAAAGACTTTTCCGTTTGCAACTGCAGGAGTTGAACGAATCCAGCTGCCATTACGAGCAGCAAAAAAAGGTACTTTCATTTCGCCTGACCATGTTTGTTTCCACTTTAACTTTCCTTTTTTGAGAGAGTAGGCCAGGACAGATTCTTTTCCTTTTGTGGATTCTGTTGTGAAAATTAACTCACCATTTGTTATTGGGCCTGAATAACTAGCGCCTAGATCTTCACTAGACCAAGTCTCAAATAAATTATTTTTATCAATACTTTCAGGCCAAGCGATTGGGGATTTATGGCTTCCATCCCGAAAATTTCCCCGCCATTGATTCCATTCCGAAGCGCTTATGCTACTAAACTCGAATGCCAACATTCCGAAAAACAAACAGAAAATCAGACAGTTTCGTAATATCTTGAGTGAAGGAAAGGTATGACCATAATGGGGGTGCAGCGGCATAGGCATCAATGGCCTAGATTGTTTTGAGTTGATTTTTAACATTATGAAAAAGTGTTTCTTATATTTTTGGTCAGGAATTATAGTTACATCAATTGGGTATTCCAACGATAA
>Ga0115012_10002180_pt1 | contig 11395 bp, 12 predicted proteins | sample TroAtlMetagenome_FD_88706 | JGI IMG/M metagenome (GOLD analysis project Ga0115012, IMG submission 88706) | Marine eukaryotic phytoplankton communities from Atlantic Ocean - Tropical Atlantic ANT10 Metagenome | ecosystem: Environmental > Aquatic > Marine > Oceanic | place: Tropical Atlantic...
AGAGCAAGTTAGAGAAATTACTGAGAGGGAGGAAAATGCAATTATTATTGCGTCGTATGGGACTTTTAGTACTGGTATTAATATTAAGCGATTATATAACGTCATCTTCGCGTCGCCATCAAAGTCTAGAATACGAAATCTTCAGTCAATAGGAAGAGTTCTGAGGAAAGGTAACAAGAAGACCAGTGCAACTTTGTATGACATTGCTGATGATATTAGTTATAAATCACGCAGAAATTACACACTCAATCATCTAATTGAACGTATTAAAGTATATAATGAAGAAAATTTTAATTATGATATAGTAAATATACCACTTAAAAATTAATGGAAGAAGAATTTTACGCAATAATTAAATTGGTATCTGGAGAGGAAATATTTTCTCTAGTGATGGTAGAAGATGCTGATGATGAAGATCCTCTTTTAATATTGCAGAATCCTTTAATAATGTATATGCATAATTCTGGCCGTAGTCAATATATTAAAGTTAAACCCTGGATGGATTTAACTGATGAAGATATCTATATGATAAGAGTGAGTAAAATTATTACAATAACTGAAAGTAAAAATGATAGATTGATTGCTATATATGAAAACTTTGTAAGTGAAGAGATAAGGCAAGAAACACCTATGGCCAAATTTCAACCAACAGGAAGAATTAAACCTGATTCTAGAATGGGGTTTATCTCTAGTGTAAAAGATGCCCGAAAGAAATTAGAGGCTGATTTTAAACTTAAGCCTGATCCTAAAGAAAGCTAATCTTCCCTTCAACCCTCACAAAGGTTATTCTACTTATAATTGACTACCTTGTCAAGGCCTAAGTTTTGTGATATAATAAAAACAATTAATAAAACAGGAACTCCGATGCTATGCCTAGAAAAAAGACGGAACATTACGTAAATAATAAAGAGTTGCTGGAAGCAATGATTGTTTATAGAGGCAAAGTTGCTGTAGCAAGAGAAGCATTTATGAAAAAATATCCTGATATAGATCCTCCAAAGTCAGGGCCATGGGAAGGTAAACCACCTATTTCCAATTATCTTGGATCTTGTTTTTTGAAGATTGCTACTCATTTGTCGTATAAACCAAACTTTGTTAATTATATGTTCCGTGAGGATATGATTTCTGATGGTATAGAAAACTGTGTTCAGTATATTCATAACTTTGATCCAGAGAAATCTAGAAATCCATTTGCATACTTTACCCAAATTATTCATTATGCTTTCTTGAGACGTATTCAAAAAGAGAAAAAGCAATTAGATATTAAAACAAAGATTATTGAAAAGACTGGTTATGATGAAGTCATGGTTATAGATGATACAGCATTGGCGGGTTCTGCTAGTGATTATAATAGCATAAAGGACAGTATTCAATATAGAAATAGATGAAGGTTGCTATCATAACTGATACTCATTACGGTGCTCGTAAGGGTTCAAAGCATCTTCATGACTACTTTGAACTATTCTATAAGAATATCTTCTTTCCTTCCTTGGAGGAGCATAAGATAGATACTATCATCCATATGGGAGATATCTTCGATAGTCGTAAGGCAATTGATTTACAAAGTCTTGAGTGGGCTAAGAGAGTTGTATTAGAACCTCTTAGGAAGTATAAGGTTCATCTTGCTATTGGTAATCATGATTGTTATTATAAGAATACTAATAATGTAAATTCTCCCGAATTGTTATTAAGAAGTTATCCTAATATAAAAGTTTATACGAAATCAAAAGAACTTACAATAGATAAACGTAAGATTCTATTTTTGCCTTGGATTAATTCTGAAAATTTTGATGAGACAAAAAAGTTAATTCAAAAGACCAAAGCAAAGATTGCTATGGGCCATCTTGAACTTAATGGTTTTAGAGCTACTCGTGGGCACATGATGGAAAATGGTATGGACGTTAATATTTTTGATAAGTTTGAAAAGGTATTTTCTGGTCATTTTCATACAAGATCTAATGATGGAAAGATATTTTATTTGGGAAATCCATATGAGATGTTCTGGAATGATGTGAATGATCCTAGAGGATTTACTATTTTTGATACGGAAACCCTTACCCATACTCCAATTAATAATCCTTATAAATTATTCTATAACATATACTATGAAGATACTAATTATAAGTTGTTTAACGCAACAGAATATGAAAATAAGATTGTAAAGGTGATTGTTCGTCAAAAATCTAATGTAAAAGATTTTGAGAAATTTATTGATAAGTTATATCAGGTTGGTGTTCAAGATTTAAAAATTGTTGAAAACTTTGATATTCAAGAAAATGCAGACTTTGATATTGATGAGGATGAGAATACTCTTTCTATTTTAAGTCGTTACATAGATGAATCTGAATTTGAATATGATAAGAATATTGTTAAAGACATCTTCCAGAATCTTTATAGGCAAGCTTGCGAGGTAGAGTGATGTGGCTACTCACACTTAAAGACAAAAAAGATGAAGGTGCTTATGCTGTTGCCGATGAGTATGGTGATAAGGTGTTATTTTTATTTGAGGAAGAGGATGATGCTGAAAGATATGCTATGATGATAAATGATCAAGAAACTAATAAGAGGATGGATATTGTTGAAGTTGAAGATGAGGTTGCATTAAAGACGTGTAAGATGTATAATTACAAATATGCAGTGATTACATCGGATGATATTGTGATTCCACCTAAGAATGATAACGTTTAAGAACTTAAAGTATCGAAATTTTCTAAGTTCTGGACAACACTGGACGGAGATAAATTTCCAAGAATATAATACTAATTTGGTTATTGGGACAAATGGGTCAGGCAAATCAACTATGTTGGATGCTTTGACTTTTGCTTTATTCAATAAGCCATTTCGTAAGATTAATAAATCTCAATTAATTAATACTACTAATGAAAAGGACACTCTTGTAGAAGTAGAATTTACTGTTAACACTAGAGATTATTTGGTTCGTCGTGGTATCAAACCAAATATATTTGATATTGAAGTTAATGGGGAAGCACTTCATAGACAGGCTGATGATAGAAATAATCAAAAAGTATTAGAAGAGAATATTCTTAAGGTAAATTATAAGTCATTCACACAAATCGTTATATTGGGAAGTAGTACATTTGTTCCCTTTATGCAATTAAAGGGTAGTAATCGTAGAGAGGTTATTGAAGACTTACTTGATATTCGTATATTTTCTACCATGAATAATCTCATGAGAGAGAAAATGCGTACTCAGAGGGATAATTTAAAATCTCTTTCATTACGTAAAGATAATATTCAAGATAAAATGGTCATGCAGAAGAACTTTATGGCTGAACTTGATAATCAACGTAAGACAGGAATTCGATCAAGTAATGAAAAAATTAAAACTTTATCCATAGAAGTTGATACTCATTTAGAACATAATGAACTTAAGACGGCTAATGTATCTGAACTCATAAAAGAACAAGAAACTCTTACTGGTTCAGGTAAAAAGTTAAAGAAACTAAACACTCTTAAGGGCAAAATGTCCAATAAAGTATCTACTATTACTAAAGAGCATAAGTTTTTCACAGATAATACGGTATGTCCTACTTGCACTCAGGATATAGAAGAAGAGTTTAGGTTAAATAGAATTGCTGATGTTCAAGATAAGGCAAAGGAGTTGCAATCTGGTTATAAAGAACTGGAGGAAGCAATTCAAAAAGAAGAGGGAAGAGAACGTCAGTTCACTCAATTATCACAGGAGATTTCTACACTCAATAATGGCATTTCTCAAAACAATACTAAGATATCTGGATGTCAACGACAAATCAGAGATCTTGAATCAGAAATTCAAACAATTACCGATCAGTTACAGAATAGAAATACTGAACATGAGAAGCTAGCAGAGTTTAAAAAAAATCTCAAAGATACTGTAGATGATCTTTCTGAACAGAGAGATCAATTGAATCATTATGATTTTGCATTCTCCTTACTAAAAGATGATGGAGTAAAGACAAAAATAATTAAAAAGTATCTTCCAGTAATCAATCAACAGGTAAATCGTTACCTTCAGTTGATGGATTTTTATATCAATTTTCATCTGGATGAAGAGTTTAATGAAACGGTAAAGTCACCGATTCATGAGGATTTTTCATATTCATCATTCAGTGAAGGTGAAAAAATGAGAATCGATTTAGCACTACTCTTTACATGGAGAGAAGTTGCTAGAATGAAAAATTCAGTAAATACTAATCTATTAATTATGGATGAAGTATTTGATTCATCTCTTGATGGATTTGGAACGGAAGAATTTTTAAAAATTATTCGTTTCGTAATCAAAGATGCAAACATCTTTGTTATATCACATAAATCAGATTTACATGATAAGTTTGAAAATGTGATCAAATTTGATAAAATAAAAGGATTTAGTAGGATAGTATCATGAGGGTAATGATTGTTGGCCATGGTTATGTTGGATCTGCCGTGGCATCTATATTCAGGGATGATGAGAAAGTAATCATTGATCCTAAATTTAATGATAATAAGATTTCTGATTATGCAGGAAATCGATTCATGGCTGTATTTGTTTGTGTAGATACTCCTAAGGGTGATAATACAACAGTTCTTAATCAGGTTTTACATGAATTAGATATTCATATTGGAGATGGTACTCCAGTGTGTTGTAAGTCTACTTCTACACCTGAGTATTATGGATGGGCAGAAGGTCAGTATAGTAATATAAAAGTTCTTCATAGTCCAGAATATTTGAGCTCAAATAATAATATTGAGAAGTTTCAGAAACAAACATTCTGTATTGTTGGTGGAGATAAGATTGCTGGCCGTATTGTTACTTCTCTTTTTCAGAGTAGGTTGAAATATCTTGAAATTGAGAATTGTCATGTTACTGATATTAAAACAGCAGCATTGGTTAAGTATTCAGAGAACTTCTATTTGGGTATGAAGGTTACTCTCTTTAATGAATTGTATGAGATTCATAAAAAGATTGGATGTGAGTCTACCTTTGATGAGTTTCGTGCATTATCGGGTGCCGATCCACGAATTGGCACATCACATACCCAAGTTCCTGGTTGGGATGGTAGCTTTGGTTGGGGTGGACATTGCCTAGATAAAGATAACTACGAGTTAATGAAATTCTCGGAAAGTCCACTGGTTGAATTTATTTGGAACCTCAACAACACTCACAGGAAAAAGAAAAATGAAGGTACCTAATTGGCAGCATCACTCCAAGAAGGAGAAAAAACGAACACTTAAACCACAGGCCTTGCGTAGTGCTAGGGTCAGACGTGGCCAATTGATAAACCGTCTACTGAACCCGTCCAAGAGGCGGGTTTCGTCTTATAATGTGTACATAATCAAAAACACAGATGACAGTCAATCACGAAATAAAATCTCAACTTGCTAAACTACTTGCTACAGAAGACTTAATTGTTGAGAATAAAAAAGTGGAAACTGCACAGTTTAATGTTCAGACTCGTGTACTAACTCTTCCACAGTGGGAAAGAGCAAGTAATAATGTTTATGATTCATTGGTAGCACATGAAGTAGGTCATGCATTATATACTCCTAATGAATGGGACTGGTTGGGTAAGATACCTCAGAATTATGTAAATGTTTGTGAGGATGTAAGAATTGAGAAGTTAATGAAGAAAAGGTATGCAGGACTTGCTAAAACTTTTTATACAGGATATAATGAACTCAATGATAATAATTTTTTTAATTTAGAAGATGAAGATATTGATACTCTTAGTCTTGCTGATAGGATTAATTTATACTATAAGGTTGGTGCGTGGAATGATATATCTTTTTCAGTTCCTGAAAAGGAGATTGTCTCTCTAATTGGTAACACAGAGACTTTTGAGGATGTATTAAAAGTAGCAAAAGTTCTTTATGAATACTGTAAAGAAGAGTTAGAAAATCTTCAAAAATTAGAAGAAGATATTAATAAGTTTGATGTTGAACTTGAAGATGAAGGGGGTACTGAGAGTCCTCAACCTTCAAGCTCAGATGATAAAAGATCTATAGAAGATGATCTTGAGGAATCTATTGAGCCAAATCCAGATGAATCATATGGTGGAACTGCTAAACAAGAAAATGTAGGTGGAAAGGAATTTAACCCAGAGCCACAAGTAAAAACTGTTGAATCTTTAGAGAAAGCACTTCAAGATCTTAATAGTCTTGAGTCCAGTGAGACGCAGTATTTTGAATTGCCGAAATTAAATTTAGATGATATTATTGTTCCTAATAACATCATTGATAAAATTATAAAAGATGAGTTTGCTGAACAGGTAGAGGAATGGGAAAAAAATAAGTATGCTGATATAGACGATATATTCCAGAGTGTAGATAAGGATTATGATAAATTCAAGAAGTCTGCACAAAAAGAAGTTAATTATCTTGTAAAAGAGTTTGAGTGTAAAAAATCTGCTTCTGCATATGCTAGAGCATCCGTATCACGTACTGGTGTTCTTAGTACAAATAAATTACATACCTATAAGTTTAATGAGGATTTGTTTAAGAAGGTAACTACTATTCCTGATGGTAAAAATCATGGATTAGTATTTGTTCTTGATTGGTCAGGTTCAATGAGCCCATTTATGATGGATACACTTAAGCAATTATATAATCTAATATGGTTTTGTAATAAAGTTAAGATTCCTTTTGAGGTTTATGCTTTTACAAATAGTTTTCCTAAGACAATGTTGAGGGATCAAGTAGAATATGAAAGAAAGGAAGGTATAGCCACTGTTGAAGAAACATTTTCTATGATGAATATATTAACCAGTAAAGTAAGATCAAAGAAACTTGATGAACAGTTAAGAAATATTTTTCGTATAGCAGCATCTTTTGATAATAATACATGGACATTGTATAGACCTCCTACTGGAATGAGTCTTTCAGGAACTCCATTAAATGAAACTATTATATCACTTCATCAAATTCTTCCAAAATTTAAAAATGATAATAAATTAGAAAAGGTTCAATGTGTAATTTTAACTGATGGTGAAGGTCATCCTTTAAGATTTAATAAAGGATTTTTAAGACATTGGGATACTGAAACCTTTATGGGAACAGCTCCTGTAAGTCATAATACTATTTTACGTAATCGTAAAACTGGTAGAACATATGATTGTAGTAGAGCAGAATCTTGGACTGGAGTAACTGACCTTTTACTTGAGGATTTAAGAGATACTTTTCCTTCTATAAATTTGATTGGTATTCGTGTTATGGATAGTAGAGATGCAGGTTATTTTGTTAGAAAATATCTTGGATATGACTGTGATGTATATGAAAAAGTAATGAAGAGATGGAAGAAGGAAAAATCGTTTGGTTTGAAAACTGATGGTTATCACAAATATTTTGGTATTTCATCATCAGCACTATCAAATGATTCTGAGTTTGAGGTTCAGGAAGATGCTACAAAAGCACAAATTAAAAAAGCATTTGCTAAATCTCTTAAAACTAAAAAGATGAATAAAAAAATCTTAGGTGAGTTTATTGAACTGGTCGCTTAATGGCCAGTTTAATAAGTGACCATTAACCCTTACAATTACCACTTATTATTGATATAATAAGTACATACAAATGAAAACATTATGCCTTTTGAAATTAAGATGACTGAAGATCAAGTAGTAGATGGATTAAAAGGTGCTTACGGCACAGAACTCACTGCTGCAGACATTCGTGCTTTTTGTGCAATGAATGATATTGGTTATCAAACAGTTACTAAAAAAATACAGAAATATAAAGTATCAAAAGGTAAGTGGAATCTAACTATTGCTGAGAAACTTGAAGAAACATTCAAAGCACCTTCAGTTGAACCAGTTATAGAACAGAATTTAATACCAGAAAAAGATGAAACATTTGTTAAATTTGGCCCATTTGCCGACCTTAAAAAAATTATACAAAGCAGGATTTTTTATCCTACTTTTATCACTGGACTCTCTGGAAATGGTAAAACATTTTCAGTAGAACAATCTTGTGCTCAACTTAAAAGAGAACTTATTCGTGTAAACATTACTATTGAAACAGATGAAGATGATCTTATTGGCGGTTTCCGCCTTGTTGATGGTGCCACAGTCTGGCATGACGGCCCCGTTATTCAAGCTCTCAACAGAGGAGCTGTCTTGCTCCTTGATGAAATCGACCTTGCCTCGAACAAAATCTTATGCCTCCAATCAATCCTTGAGGGTAACGGAGTTTTCCTTAAAAAAATCGGAAAGTTCGTTAGACCAGCAGCAGGATTCAACGTCATTGCAACCGCAAACACTAAAGGTAAAGGTTCAGATGACGGAAGATTTATTGGAACTAACGTGCTTAATGAAGCCTTCCTTGAAAGATTCCCAGTAACTTTTGAGCAGGATTATCCAGCACCATCAGCAGAACAAAAGATTCTTTTAAATGTTGCTAATAGTGTTGGTGTTACTGATGCTGATTTCTGTAAGAGATTGGTAGATTGGGCAGATATTATTCGTAAAACATTCTATGATGGTGGTGTGGAGGAAATCATTAGTACTCGTAGATTGGTACATATCATTCGTGCTTATTCAATCTTTGGTAAGAAAGAAAAAGCAATTGAAGTTTGCGTAAATAGGTTTGATGATGAGACTAAGCAATCCTTTATTGAATTATATGATAAGGTAGATGCTGACTTTGAAATGAACAAAGAGGAAGATTAATGACCATTTGGCAGAATTATATAAGTGCTTACAGATCAATTCTACCTATGAAGATAGAAGATCTGTGGGCAGGTTGGGAAGGTAAAGGAACCTACCTGAATGCTATTACTCATTCACATCCACACTTTATTAAGTCAAGGCAAGTGGATATCTCTGATGGTAAGAATGTTGATATCTTTAACTGTATAGCATATCCTAAGACTGGAAGTAATCTTCCCTGTTTTGGTATGGATCTCATGGGATTTAGTGATAAGAAAGTTATCATAGTATTTGATTTTCAACATCCAACAGAAAACTATTTGTATTCTGTGGATGGATTACCAAAGGCTACAGAAGATTATCGTTTCTTTGAAAAGGGTAATCATTTCTCAGAGAATATCTATGTAAGATATTGCAAACCAAACGAGGTTGACGAACATTTAGATATGTTTATCAAGTACTTGACTAAGTACAAAGATATGGTAGAATATGAGAAACCCACTGGTACTGATACTAGTGTATATAAAGACTTTGATGCTTACATGACCAGACTTGATCCAGTAAGTGGATTCCTTAAAGGTAAGTTTGGCCAAGAAAAAGCAGAGAGTCTAGTAAACGATTTCCTATTTGAATATGGTTAATGCGTGGAGTTTATTAGGTTCTATATTAAATGAAACCCTTGATGAGGATTACCCAATTATGACTGATGATAAAAATAGAATAACACCACAAGAAAGTGATGAGTATGATCCAATAGGATCAGGAAATACTGCTTCAGATGGTAACATTACCATTAATGGTATTGATGGTGTGGAAACAATTTATGTGGGAGACAAAACCTCAGATGATGGATTTAATTATGATGATCATGCGTATTCCATAGAAATGGGATTAGGTGGTGTAGACCTAGCTGATGTAGATGATCAAAGAGCACATCATTTTGGAACTTCTTCTGATTACAACCATTTAGATCTGACTGATCTAAATATACAGGCAAACTCACCATATAACGATGGGTGGACACAACAAGCTTACAAAGAAATGATTGAAGAAAAAAAGAGAGAACCTAAAAGAGATGGTCGATATAAGTATCATGAGGCAGAAATCATGAATGATATTGAGGATTATATTTCAAGTACCTATAATGGACATTACACTGGAACACAACATCAGTTTCGTAATATTCAGACAATAGACTTGATGGCCTCTAGGGATCTTGCTTCTGATTTTTGTCAAGCAAATATACTTAAGTATGGTAGTCGCTATGGAAGTAAAGATGGATGTAATAAGAAAGACTTGATGAAAGTCATACATTATGCTATGCTATTACTACACTTTGATGAGCACTACGGTACACCATCTACTAGTGATGGAACTTTTGAACAAATGCCTTAATTATGAAATTATCTGATAACACTCTTACAATCCTCAAGAACTTTGCAGGAATTAATAATTCAATTCTTGTAAAGCAAGGAGATAAACTTCGTACTATTTCTGTTGCAAAAAATATCCTTGCAGAAGCAGTGGTTGATGAACAGTTTCCACGTGACTTTGCAGTATATGATCTCAATCAATTCTTAAATGGATTGGGATTGCATCAAGATCCTGAAATGGATTTTACTGAAGAATCTTATCTTACTATTCGTGAAGGAAAGAGAAAGGTTAAATACTTTTACGCAGATCCTAATGTAATTATCTCTCCACCTGAGAAAGAAATTAATCTACCTTCAGATGATGTTCAATTTAAGTTGGATACTACTTCATTAGAAAAGTTATTAAAAGCTGCTGCCGTATATCAACTTCCTGATTTTTGTGTTGTTGGTGAAGCAGGTGTTGTTAAACTTGTGGTGCGTGATAAGAAGAATGATACTTCTAATGAATATGCAGTTATAGTTGGTGAAACTGAAAAGTTATTCACATTCAACTTTAAGGTAGAGAATATTAAAATTATTCCAGGCCCATATGATGTAGCAGTTTCTTCTAAATTACTATCTAAGTTTCAGAACACTCAACACGATTTAACTTACTTTATTGCGTTAGAACCTGATTCAACATTTGGATAAATGAGTACAGCAAAGGAAAAATTAGACGAGATTTATTCTAAGGAAGATTGGAAGAACATCTTCATGAATGGTTATGAGGAGAGTGGTTGTACTCAACACCTCGCTAAAGAAAAAATAACTAATGTTCCATTTTATAATGATCATGAGGATGAAATTTTAGATTATTTTGAAGATAATTATAAAGGTAAAGAACCTTTAATTGAAAAAATAATTAAAATGGCTGCCCATGATATAATCATGGTAAAATCAATCTCTGTACAATACTTTGTTGAAATGTATGCATGTGAAGTTGTTGGTATTCCATTCAATGGTGAAATGGATGCTAGACAACAAAGGAAGAAACTTAGAGAAATGGGAGCTTTTGATTATCAAGAGGGTATGATGACTCCACAACCTCCAGACTTTAAACGTAAAAAAGGTTCGGCACATGGTGTAAAATGGACGGAAACTAAAATCATTTAACTAATGAGTAACTTTATATGGGTTGAAAAATACAGACCCCAAACAATTGAAGATTGTATTCTTCCTGATAACATTAAGAAAACCTTTAAGGAATTTCTAAATAAAGGAGAAATACCTAATATGTTACTTGCTGGGCCTCCTGGTGTAGGAAAGACCACAGTAGCAAAGGCCTTATGCAACGAGTTGGGAGTTGATTTTTATGTCATCAACGGATCCGATGAGGGAAGATTCCTCGACACAGTACGTAATAAC
>Ga0115012_10002181_pt1 | contig 11391 bp, 7 predicted proteins | sample TroAtlMetagenome_FD_88706 | JGI IMG/M metagenome (GOLD analysis project Ga0115012, IMG submission 88706) | Marine eukaryotic phytoplankton communities from Atlantic Ocean - Tropical Atlantic ANT10 Metagenome | ecosystem: Environmental > Aquatic > Marine > Oceanic | place: Tropical Atlantic Ocean...
AAAACAAGCTCACTTGAGTTAGACGTATCAGTAAATTTTTTCAAAAATTGTGGGTATCCGCTGTCTAAGGATAGTGGATTACCAGAAGTAGTGATAGTGTCAGTTGGTGGGTTAGGAATATTTAAAATTGTGTTTCCTGTATTTTCAATTTTAATGTAATAAACAAGCTCAGCATCTAAGACAGGAACTATATTTGGTTGAGAAATTTCAAATAATGTTCCCATCCCCAGTTGACTTGGACTATATGTATAAATACTGGAAACTGGTGCATGAGTAATTTGTCCAGAGTTAACTAGTGCATCTACAGTAATTTGAGTGTATGAATTAACACTGCCATTTCCTGGTGCTCCAGAAGCTGTTACCAAATAATCGTATTCATTACCATCTTCTGTTTGACTAAACCGTAGTGGGAATCCTGAATTTGAGGAATCCGATTGTTTAAAAAGGTATGTTTTACCTCTTTCAAATGTTATGTTTAATTTTACTTGTCCGTCCTGACTGTAAATAAATTTACCTGCGGAAACTGTTACATCATAAACAATTGGAGTAGGGCTTGACTCTTGAGCAACCATGAGATATTTTGTAATCTCAAAATCAGCATTTTCATCAATTACAAAAGTGGTATAGTCCTGATTGACTGGTTCATTGTCAAAAAGATCACTATCAGTACTTCTTGCCGTTTTTGACTCGTCTAACAAATCAACATAAGCAACATCTAAGATGTTTTTCACACCACCATAGTCTTTAATTTCTTGGGTAATAGTTAGTACTGCCTGGTAGACTGCGGTAAATCCAGGAAGGATTTTAGTGTTATCAATGATTTCATTACCGCTGATATTTACATCTTTTATATATACAATTTCATTGTTATTGTCATACTCTAAATCTGTACATGTTGACGGATCAGGGCAGTTAATAAAATCTAAAGTGTCTGTAAAAAAATCAACCCCTACAGGCTTGTATATAGAAACGTTTCCTGTGTTTTCAAGTCTAATTGAATAAACAAGTGTTTCGCCAACTTCTGGTAGACCGTTATTATTTGCATCTATATGGGAAACGTCTTTTTTAACATCAAGGTTTAAAGTTTTAGCTATAGGAACTTCTGTTGGATTTTTAGCAGGGGATGCCAATTTGTTTATATCATCAGATTGATAAGTAACATTATCATATTCAACAGTAAATGTATTTGAAACCCCTCCGGCATCAACTGCATCTTGAGTAACAGTGTAACTAACTGAATATCTTGACTTTTCGCCGACCTCTAATGTCCCCTCTGGCGAAGTGGACCCAGATGCAGGTGTGATTATACCATTATAAGTAACACTGCCTATTGGTAAACTTGTGGGAGTTTCAAGACCAGAAAGAATGTCATTTGTTGTTATGTTTTCTACCTTACTGTTTCCAGTGTTTTCAATATTAATTGTAAAAGTGATTATTTCACCTACTCCTGGGTTGGAAACGCTACTAGCTGATTTAACAATATTAAAATCATTTTGAGTTGTAATGTAAACTTTGGTTTTATCCCCTGAAGTGTCTCCATCAAAATCATTTCCGTCATCACTAAGTTCAACAGAAATTGATTTTGTTGTAGCCCCGTCAAGATAATCCCCTGTAACAGTTATTTGATTTTCAATAAATTGTACTGTTAGGTTACCCTCTATAATTTCATCTGAGAGTGTGTAATCATCAGATGTAATTGTATGAGTTGCAGAGAAAGTTAAAATCTCACCAACTAATAATGTATATTTTGTTGAGTCGTTTGGATCTAAAATTTCTGTTGAAGTCCTATTAATGTTTGACGACACAAAAGTCATTGCAGGAGATGTCATTGGATCACCTCCAGAGTAATTCATAGCATCAGAAATATCCATATTAAATACACTAACGTTTCCAGTATTTTCTATGGTGATTGTATATTCAATCGTATCTCCCGGATCAGGACTTCCCACAACTCCTGATGTTGTATTATCTACATATCTTCCGATTTTTGTGGCCTCTACAGCACCATCAATTTCAAATGAATAATCTGTACGATCGCCAATAACCCCACCAGGTTTGTCACTAAATTGTTCTACATCTCTGACAAAATTTCCTAGACTTTGAGCTGAAACCTTTGCGCTGTTATAAACGGTTGCTATACTTTGATCAAAAACGGATTGCTGAATGACATATTCGACTGTAAATGTTTTTTCTTCTCCTATAGCTAAACTTATAGGGGTTGAGTATGAATGGGTAACTGCAGATGTAAGGTCAGCGATAACATTGGATAGATCAGAATCAGACTCATGATCATATATTGTATCCTCAACAAGTAGGTTGCTTAATGATACTTGCCCATCATTTTTAACTGTTATTGTATAAACAAGTTTATCCCCAACACCAATTTCTCCATCATTATTCACATCTTGAGGAATAACACTCTTGAAAACACTCATTGACCTTACAGCCGACAAAGTGGTTACAGTAAAATTGTCCTGATCTAAATCTGCATCATAAAAGAAGTAATCAGGATCTTCAGAAAGATCAGTAACAATAATGCCACCTTCTCCTCCACTTCCTGTGGGGCTTGTTCCTGAAACTGTAATTTGATTTTGTACTTCCCCTGAGCTTGCTGCCAGTTCGGTAATTGTATAAGAAACTTCGAAAATCGCTCTATTTCCAGGAGCCAAAGTTCCAGCTGTTGATGTGTTTTGATCTTGTGAAACAACTAAAGTAATGTCTGAAAGGTCATTTACTATAGAGTTCCCATATCCATCATTAAAGTTTTCAGTAAACTCCCAATCAATTGGAACTCCATTAGCATCTTTAGTTTTTGATATATCTAAAGTTACATTTCCTGTGTTTTCAACTTCAATATTATATAAAATTTCATCTCCTATACTATTCCCCCCTGTTGGCAAACTTGCACTTTTTTTAACTCTAATTGAAGGGTCTTGAACAGTTTCTGATTCAACACATAAATCAGATGAAGTGTTTTCGGAAATAACCACACTTGTATCGTTTGCATTGGAAGCTTGAACTTCTCCTAAACAGTTTTTAACTCCTCCTCCATCAATTGTTTCTTGATCAACAATAATGTAAGCGGTATATGTAGCTGTCTCACCAACTAATAAAACTCCTTGATCAGATCCCTGATCACTTGTTATAAGGACAGGAAGTCTAGGAGTTGAGTTTTGTATATTTAAAATTGTAAGTCTATCCGTGGAGCCGTATAAACTCGTAATCTGGTCATCAAACATTGTAATGTTTGTAAGGTCAGCAGATCCATCATTATAAACCTCAACAGTCCAGCTCCATATTTCTCCAACTACTGGCTCACCTTGATACCAATTTGGATCCTCATCTCCATCTGGAAAAGGTGGATACAAACGTTGTGAAGGAATATCAGCAACTTTTGTTACTTCCATTGAAGTGATTTCATCTCCAATAGCGGTTACATTAGGATCTCTAATTATATCTCCATGAGTGTTTCCGTCTGAATCATCACCATTATCACTATAGTCTAGCTCATTATCTGTTTGGCCTCCAGAGCTTCCAACTGCTTCAACATACAACTGAACTGTTCCTGCAGTTGCAGCTGAATCAAAAGTATATGTAGCGGTGTACTCAGCAGTTTCACCAACACTTAAAATCCCTTCAGCTGATCCGCCTGTGTCTACAAAAGTTAGTGTTAAACCATTTTCTGTATAGGATGACTCTCCTACGTCTTGGAAATAGCTTTTTAATGTTAAACCAGATATTGGACTAGTTGAAATATTCTCAACCTCTATTGTATATTCAATTGTATCTCCTGCGTTAACAGTTAAGGAATTATCACTGTCAAGTGTATTGCTATAAGATGTAACTTCAATTGATGAGGGTTCAAAGAAATCAAAGGAATTACCCATATCATTATGGAGAGTACAATAATAATAAAGAGAAGAAATGGATGAATCTGAGGGAACTGTTAAGTCAAAATAAGAACCAGCAGAGCCAACCGTTCCATATTTTTCATATAAACTGGGTTGAGTTCCTGAATTTGGAGAGGTTCCAAAGCGTAAAGGGTGTCCTCCAAGACTGCTGTCCGAGGTATCGAATCTATATGTTCTCCCTTTTTCAATTAAAATAACTGGAGCTTCTTCGCCATTTATAAAATATTTAAAGCCTGATTGGGTAACTGTAAAGGTTTGGTCCTGTGCAAACAGGGAAAGCGAGAAAAGAAAGAAAAAGGTAATCGAAACCAGGAAATGTATGAGGGTCGTTATCCCTGTAGTTAATGCCGTGTGATGCGGCTTTAACAGTTTAAATGAAGTAACCTTTTTTGAAGAATTTATTTGATTTCTCAAATTGTTTTCTAGTTCATTTACTGTACATGTAAAGTTAGAAACAAGAAAAAGGGTTTTTGAATGACGGCTGATTGAGGTTATTAACAATTTTATTAAAAACAGTAGGTTTTTACCTCAAGATTTTGTTAATAACGCAAAATGATTAGTATTTAATCTAGAAATTATTATTAATCAAGTTAAAAATAAAATTTCATAAAAATTTGATTCTATGATAGTTAAATTAAATTTTTTGTATTGACTATTAAGATTTATATTTTTAACCCCATTTAATTAAATATGAATAAATATTTTTTTTCTTTTCTGCTCGGACTTATAATGATTAATAATGTTGGTGCACAGGCTATAGTTTATGTCTCTCAGAATGAGGGTGATGATTTACAGGGTAATGGCTCAATTCAAAACCCTTATCAAACAATTGGAAAAGCAATAAGTGTTATTTCTGAAAGCGACACGGTAATAATTCGAGAGGGGATTTACCACGAAGAAATAATTATTGATAATTTAAATGCAACAGAAAATCTCCCTACAGTTATAAAAAACTACCAAAATGAAACTGTTATTATTGATGGGACTATTGAGATTGACGGCACCTGGGGTGATGACCCAGGTAATAATAATATTAAGTTAATTGAAAACATAACTAGCCCCATTACACAACTTTTTGTTGGAAATAATCAAATGGTCATGGCAAGATGGCCAAATGCTCAATTTGATGATCTTTCAATTTTTGATAAGCATAACTGGGCAGAAGGACATGAAGCTTCCAGTCTTGATGGTCAGTTATACATTGATGAAACAAAAGAAGATCCTGGGACTACTGACCTTAAAAATAGTATAGGTATTTTAAATATAGGGTCATTTAAAACATTTAACAGGCTTATAAGTTCGCACACTAAACAAAATGGAAACGACCTTATAGAATATTTATCACCCATTGGGAATGATGGGATTGGGGGTCAACTAAAAAATAATGGCCCACTTAAAGATAAGCATCATTATTTCTTTTTTGAAGGAAAAAAGGAATTTATTGATGTTGAAAACGAATGGTTTTTAGACACCAGTAGTGATAAATTATACGTGTATCCTGCTAGTGGAATAGAAATAAGTAATTTAACTGTTCGAGGTAAAATTCGTGACTACTCGTTAATAATTGACAATAGCAGTCACGTCAGAATTGAAGGCCTCACATTTTTTGCAACTACTTTTAAAGCTGATGACTCAAGCTATTTAAATATTACAAATTGTAGTTTTTATTATCCTTCTTTTTCCAGAAGAATGCTTGGTGAGCTGCAAGGTGCGGCTCCAACAACTTTAGGTTCTTCAGGAAATAAAAGAGTCTATAATAGTGCAATAAATCGTTGCTTGTTTGTGGATGCTGAAGGTGAAGGCTTGATTATCATGGGAGACAATAACAAGGTGCTCAATTCTTATTTTAAAAATATTGATTGGTCAGCAACCGAGCTTGATGGTTTAATGGTAACTATAAATGTTGACGGGAGTGAAAATGAGTTTTCAAGAAATGAAGTATATAATACTGGTGCCTCTGCAACAGTCTGGCCAGGCGAAGAGTCAATATTTTCATATAATGTTGTTTCAAATACAGGTCTTGCTCAATCAGATGGTGCTGTTTTTCAAGGAACAAAAAACACTGTCGCTAAATCTGTTGTTCATCACAATTTTGTTTATGATACCGAAAAATATGCATTTCGATATGACGCCCCTGGAGGGAATGCTGAAGAAGCGGGAAGTTTCGGGGTAATGCACCATAACATTGCTGATAATACTATGGGGCTGATGATTAAAGGAAATAACCAAGTAATTGCTAACAATACCGTAATCAACACTATAAGTAACAGAAATGATATTATTATACTTGCTGAGGATTGCTCAAATAATCATTCCTGGCTTTATAATAACCTAGCTGAGCGCATTGGGTCACATCGTAGTAGTGCTCAGTTTGAATTGTCTGACGATGCGCCAATTCCAATAGGATCGAATGGATATGTTATGTATGACAGTGATGGAAATGGAAGCAAAGAGAGCTGGCGAGTATGTGTTGAATCAGACGGGAATATTTATACAGGGGCCGGTAGTGGTCAATCAATTAATAATATTGATCAACTAAATGCAGCTCGCACAGGTATCTCTTTACAGTCTGATGTAACTGCTCTTTTAGACTACAGCCCTTCAGATAGAAAAAGCTATGCCGACTATGTTCCAATTAGTAATGTTTTAATTGATATGGGTATATCTCCAAATAGTAATGTTAACATATCTCTTACAGAATCGAAAACTCTTGATGAATTAGTTCCTCAAAACAATGTTGGGAGTAGCCCAGATATTGGGGCAATAGACCAAAGCAATATATGGATCCCTGGAATTGACTGGTTGCCAGAAGATAATTTTGACATTATAAATACATATACTCTTTCGTCAACCTTATTTTTCAGTGAAAAAATCCTAGCTTATCCTAACCCTACATCGGGAAAAATTAATATTAGCTCTCCAAAAAACTTAAAATATGAAATTTATAATTTAAATGGAGTGAATCTTATTGAAGGTTATGGTAAAAATGTTGATTTATCAACTTTTAAAAACGGAATTTACTTTTTAAAAGTTTGGATTAACAGAAATAATCATCAAACCATTACAATAATTAAAAAATAAAAATCAAGTTAATTATTCAGCTGCATCCGTTTTAGCAGGTAATGATTCATAAACAAAAAATCGGAAAACCTTTCCATCCCTAATTTCGGCATCAATCATTTGACGGCGTGTAAATGATTCTTCTCCATTTACGGTTTCTGAAACATTATGCCCAGCAATAATCCAGTCCATACCGCCCGGAACTGATTTATAAGGCATCGCCCAATAAGTGTCCCATTGTGGGTTTGATGCAGCAAACCATCCTTCTAATAGACCGGCTTGTTCTTCTTTTGTTCTAATTACAGTACCGTCAGGACCAAGAATGAAAATGGAATCAGCACTCATGGACTTAATCGCTTCCAAATCTCCATTATTATGAGCTTCAATGTATTTACTCCAAATTTCGGTGATTTCATCTGAGCCGGCAATAAATGTTTCCTCAGGCATAGGTTTAAAAAAACCAACTCCTTTAACCTCTTCAACACTAGATGAAGTTGTACAGCCAATGATGGCAAGTGTAATAATTAATAAAAATATGTTCTTCATTTTTTATCTTTTAAAATTCCAAATAAATATACCTAAAAATTAATTTCAAAATTTGTGCGTTAATCAAAAAAGCTTAGTTTTAAGTCAATGTGTTATTATTTATAAAAAATACTTCAATGGTTCGAATCTTAATAATATTCATTTTTCTCGGAATTACAACACTTGTCTCTGCCCAAACAATCGCTTTTGGATCTTGCCATAAGGTTAATGATCCCAACAGTGATCTCATTCTAAAAAGCATTACCAATCAAAGCCCCGATGTTTTTATTTGGCTTGGTGATATAGTCTATGGTAAAGACGGAAATCCTGACCACCTTAAAAAACAATTTGAAAAACTCAAATCCAAATCCAGCTATCAAAACCTTTTAAAATCAACCGCCGTTTATGGTACTTGGGACGACCATGATTATGGCCTAAACAATGCTGGGCGTGACTACAAACATAAGGAGCGCAGTCGAGCCGATTTGTTTGCATTTTTAAATATCCCCAAGAACAGTCCGGCCTATAAGCGAAATGGTGCCTATCAATCCTATGACTTAAGCAGAGAAATTAAACTTATCCTGCTCGACAACCGGTACTTCAAATCTGAATATGTAACCAAACCCCATGACGAACCATATCCTCCTGACTACAAAGGAACCATCCTCGGAGAAGAGCAATGGATATGGTTAGAAGATGTCCTTAAAAGTTCTTCCGCCGATGTCCATATTATTGCTTCCGGCATACAGTTCTTATCCCCAAATCATCGGTTTGAAAAATGGCTAAACTATCCAAATGAGTACAAGCGTTTGATCGGCTTATTACAGACTTATTCCGTCAAAAATCCCATCGTGCTTTCTGGAGATCGCCATATGTCAGAGCTTTCCAGAAAAAATATTGGCTACACAAACTTGTACGATGTCACTTCAAGCGGGATGACAGAAGCGCTAACTAAAAATCTATCTGAAAGTAATCCCTATAGGTTGGGTAATGCAATAGGGGTAAATAACTATGGCTTATTATCAATAGATTGGGAGAATAAAAAACTGCAAATATCTTTTCACCACACTGATGGAAAACTATTAACAGACTACCCCTCAATTTTCTTGAAAAACTAATTAAAGGTTTAGCTATTTTTCGCCATTAAATGGAAATGAAGAATGATGTAAATCAATCTTAATCAACCCACCTATAACTTTATATCCAAATGTATATTCTACTTTGGCTTCATTTCCCTCCAAGTCAGTGAAATAATAATTCCCCATTGCTATGGCTCGGTCATCCTCAAGAATTAAGCCTGAGTTTTCAAACCTGACCGCTTTCCAAGGATGAATAGCAAAGCCTTTATCTTCAGTACATTCACGGTTTTCACCTGCAATGAAATAAGAAATTGCTTCTGATTTTGTCAAACGAAATTGTTGAGCAGAACATTTGGTTGGCTTAAATAAAACTGGCCTTGAAGCAAAGGCATAATGCTTGTCTACAAAAGCATTTGTGTAATTTTCGCATTCTAACATGTCATCTTTCAATGTGCCTATAGTAACAATCCCTTTACCCCAATCCTTCTGGGTTTTTTCAACCGCTTCTCTTGTTATCATTCGTCCTTGATATAATGCCTCGAAAGTACTTGTTTTATGTCTTTTTAACAAACCGAAAAAATCAATACTAGATTGAAAGTATATTTGAATAAAAACAGTTCATAAAATTTATTAATTATGTAGCCCTTTAGTGTCTTAAAAATAAAAAATCTTTTTTTAGATCTTATAAAACTTTTTAAAGTATTGAAGGTCTAATATTAAAAATGTTCGTTCCTGAAAAATGTAGAACAACATATAAACGATTGCCTTCGGCAAAAAGACTTCGATGCTGGTTTGCGTCTGATTATAGATCATTTCCACGAACCACTGTACTGGGCCATTCGAAAATGGGTGTTGGTGCACGAAGATGCCGATGATGTGCTCCAACTCACCTATGTGCGAATCTATAAAGGACTTGGCAAATTTGCATTTAAAAGTGCTGTTAAGACTTGGTGCTATCGCATCGCCTATAACGAGGCCATGCGCTTTTTGGAGTCCAATAAAAAACGAGTTTGGCTTCGGGAAGAAGTCATCGCATATCGATTGGAAAATCTGCATGCAGACCCCTATTTTGACGCCGATGCAAGCAATGCGTCCCTACAGCGGATTATCGCGGATCTCGATGACAATCAACGAGAAGTGTTCTGTATGAAATACTATGACGAACTCAAGTTTTCCGAAATCGCCCAAATTACTAATCGAAATGAAAGTTCAGTCAAAACCCTTTTTTACAAAGCAAAAGAAATCCTGTCAAATAAAATTATTCTATCATGAACCGAAAGATAAATTCCCATCAAAAACTGGGCTTTACCGTCCCTAAAAACTATTTTTTAATCTCCAAAGCACAAATCCTCCTCGCAGTCCAAAACGAGAAAAGAACCTCAACTCCTGTACCGCGCATCAAGCCTTGGGCGCTACAATTCGCTGCGGTTTTTGTTCTAACATTGGCAACCACTTGGTTTTTACTTAACAGCAATGACGAAATAAACAACTTTGATACCCTACTCATCGACTCGCTCGTCATTGAAGATGAAGATTTTACAGATTGGTACGAAGAAAATTACGTGTTAAATGACCTCTAATTAAAACTTTTTGATTAAACAACGGTCTAAAAGATAGAATCAAAACTTAAAATAATATGAAATCCTTACAACCCCTATTACTTATCGTCGCATTGATAATTAGTGGAATGGCCCCAGCACAAGATGTAAATGATGCCCAACAAGCACAAAGAAACGGCAATAAAGGCATGGGAAAAATCCTGACGCCTGACCAACTTGAATTGCTGCAAGAACAAAACGACATGGTCAAAAGTCAACGCGAAGCCTTTAAAAACTCGCTGTCAGACGACCAACTGGCTATTCTTGACAACCAAGACCTCAATAAAAGAGAAAGACGTGAAGCGCTTCGTGCTACCTTTACAAAAAACCAGCTCGATTTGTTGGATACCCACAAAGCCAACGTCCAAGCGCTTAAAGATTCTTTCCGAGAGTCGCTGTCCGATGAGCAAAAAGAAAAGCTCAGAAAACGCAGACAACGACTGAATGAGAAAAAAGAGCAAATCAATCAAAAAAAGCGCCAAATCAAAAAGAGAGTTAAGAAAAAGAAAAGCGCAAAAAATTAACTCTTTTTTTCTCCAGCAATAAAAGCACCCTTTGGGTGCTTTTTTTTATCTTTATCTATGCGTAATTTGTCCTTTTTCATTTTGCTTTTATGTTGGCCTTCGCTATCCCTTGCTCAAAACCCAGAATCTGAAGAATCTTCAGACATCGACGAACTCCTCAACGAATTTTTTGTTGTCGATACGCTTGCTGTCCTGCAGGTCTATGACGACCTCAAGGGTGGGTTTTTATACGCTTCCATCAGCTATGACGAACAGGCATATTTTTCTGGAAGGGACTTTGATATTGACCAATTTGGACTTGCCCCGAGTTTGAGCTATCTCAGTATTGGTGGAACATATCTATTTGCTGGTGGGTCCTATTACAGTGAGCTAGACCCCTTATGGGATTTGTTTGCACTTGGTGCAGGACAATTTTGGTCCCTAGGAATAGAAAAACAATGGTCGGTTAGTGCGAGCTATACCTACTCTTATCTAGGGGAAGACAGTGAGGGGCTCAACAACCATCGCCTATCTTCGAGTGTGAGTTATAAGCTGAACCCCCTACAGCTAAATGTCGCAGGGGGCTATCTCTTTGGTGCCGAGCCAAGCTACTATCTCTCCACTTCTGTTTCCTACAAAACTAATCTCTCGCAAATCGGCGCTTTTGAACTGAATTTTGAACCCAATCTGTATCTGCTCTTTAGCCAGCAAACCA
>Ga0115012_10002182_pt1 | contig 11387 bp, 9 predicted proteins | sample TroAtlMetagenome_FD_88706 | JGI IMG/M metagenome (GOLD analysis project Ga0115012, IMG submission 88706) | Marine eukaryotic phytoplankton communities from Atlantic Ocean - Tropical Atlantic ANT10 Metagenome | ecosystem: Environmental > Aquatic > Marine > Oceanic | place: Tropical Atlantic Ocean...
GCGAGCCATAAATCGCCTTCAGTGTCCCAATCCATGTCATTGACGCGCTCAGGGGTGGAGATGTTTCGGTTTGCAATTTGGAGATCCATATGCACCACAAATACACCTTCATCATGTGCGACCGCCGCCAACACCTCTGCATCGTCAAGGCGTGCCGAATTTGCCGTGACGTTCAAGTCAAGGGACCAAAGTGGAACAAGGATGCCGTTGCTGAACGCATTCACACTTAGATTGCCGTTGTCGTCAACCGTCAGTACGGTGCCATCGTTCATGACTTCCCAATGGACTAATTTTGCTGATGTTTGATGCGTGTATCCTGCATCGATGAGTTCCACATCACTCGCTGCTACAGCCGGAGCGAAGGCAATGAGTGGAAGCATTGTGAAGGCAATGAACACAACAAGTAACCGGTTCATGGGCCACCCACGCCCTCAATCAATATGAAGGAGCCGATGCTTGGTGCATCACGTTAAGGCTCAAGCGTCTTCGTTTTCTTCCTCTTCCGAATCCGCTTCGGCCTTGTTGATCTTTAGCGGTGTCATGCGGCGTACTGGAGTCAGTGTTGCACTGGAATCCTTGCCATCACTTGTGGACGACTTCGACCGAGCGATGTTTGGCGGAGCGCCACGTGCTTTCTTTGGTATGAGTTGTGGAGGCAAAGGCTTGAGCGTCGAGGTTTTGACCGTTTCAGGCGTTGATGCCGGCGACAAGACTGCTGTAATCGGTCGCAGAGCTGCGGTTTCAACCTCTTCTTCAACAGCCGCTTCAAGTTCTGCTGTGGATTCAGGAATGGCTTCGGTTGAAGAGATGTCACTGGTTTCGGAGGATGGTAATGGAATATCCTCAACTTCAGGAGTCACATTTGGTTGAACAAGTGGTGCTGGCTGCAACGGTTTTCGAACAACCTTTGGTTGAATTGGTTGAACCAGTTTAGGAGCCAAGGTGCCTCCAAGTGGTGCCTTGATTGGCTTCACGAGTGGAGCACCCGGTGCTGTAAGTGGCTTGGAACTGGTTGCTGGTGCACGCATTCCAGCCAAGCCCATCCTCGGTTGTTGTGGGTTTTGACCGCCTAACATTCCCCGCATTGGGCGTCCAGCAGCGGCGCCAAGGGCGTCAGGTCGAGCTCCTAATGCAGATGGATCCATACCGGATGCTGACTGACCTGGGGCCTTCTGACCAGAGATGGATTGCATCCACATCTGTCGCTTTTCAGCCCGTGTATCCGTCGATTGCAATTCTCTGAATTCTGATTCTCTCGAGCGATAGGTTTCTTCCTCTTCATCAATCTCGCCTTGGACCTGCCTGGTGACAGCGTCCCGCATCTTTTCTTCTGCCATTTCCTTGAAGGCGTCCATCTTCTCGGTGAGGCCTTGGAGACGGTTGCGGATTTCAGCGCGCTTCAAGCCAAGTTGAGCTTCGATTTCCGCACGAATATGTGCCTCACGCTTGCGAACATCGATCAGTGCCTTGTTTCGCATGATTTCTTCACGCTTGTCGAGTTGGCGTTCAAGTTGGACAGCGACTTCCTCTTCCTTTCGTTCTCTGAAGGCATTGAGGCGTTCTTCCATGTCCACCTCAAGTTCGAGCGAGGTTTCTTCCTTCAATAGATCCAAATCCGTTTCAAAGGTCAGCCGTTCGTTGCGCAATCCAGCATCAACTTCGGACATGATTGCCTTGCGAGCAGATGCTTCACGAGATTGGAATTCGAGTTCGAGCCGTTCAGACCAATCGGTTTTCTTCGAATCGTATTGAGCCTCGAGTTGTTCTCGGAGTTCAGCCTCTCGCTCATACCTGAACCGGGCCAAGCGATTTTGGATTTCTGCCTCTCGGGCGTTTCTGTACGAAGTGAATTCCTCATCCATTCGTTGTTCGAGTTCAGCATCAACATCAGCCTTGAGCGTGCGAGAGATGTCATCGATGGCTTTGGAGAACGTAATGTCGTACTTTTCACGAAGTCGTGACTTTCGTTCGGCAAGACGCTCTGAATGGCGAGATTCGAGTTGTTGTTCGATCTCGACTCGGACTTCATCTCTTCGACGAGCGATGGCCAATTCGACATCTTCGCGCATTCGTTCTTCAAGGTCGTCGGTTTCTTGACGAAGACGCCCTTCAAGTTCGGATTGGAGTTGCTCTGCAATATCCTCTTCAAGTCGGAGACTGCGACGCTCATACTCTGCTTTGAGTCGAGCTTCACGTTGCTTGAGACGAGTGCGGAGTTGTTGCTCAAGGCGAGTACGGATGCCTCTTCGAAGTTGCTCTTCACGTTCGGCAAGACGAGCCGAGTGACCTTCTTCCAGCCGAGAGATTTCGTTCTCTTCCATCTCTTCAAATCGTCGTTCCATCTCAGATTGAATTTCAGACTCGAGTTCTCGAACACGATGCTGTAATTCTTGATTGAAACTGAGCGAGAGGCGTTCCTTCTGAATGTCAAGTCGTTGCCTGTGTTCATCATGCAATTGAGATTCGATTTGAGCCTTGAGTTGAGCCTTATGCTCATCCAATCGGCGATCTTGTTCAACCTCAAATTGGTCTTTCATGGCATCGATTTGTCGATGGAGCCGCAAATCTAATTCGTTTCGCATACGGGATTCTTCACGAGCCAACGCATCGTGTTCCAACATGCTCAAATCTTGTTCCATTGCCTCACGCATTTCTTTCTCGAGTTGATCCAGAGTGAGTTCATGTTGAACTGCAAGGTCCGCAGCAAGGGCTTCTTGCATGGCAGAAACTCGCTCAGAGATGGCTTGTTGGCGAAGGCGTCGCTCACGACGAATATCTGCACGGAGACGCTCTTCTTGACGGAAGCGGGCCGAGGTCATTGTCGCCTGGTCGAGGGAAGTCGTTTGCGTCGATGTGAATTGTGAACGCAGTGCGGAAAGCGCAACCTTATCGGCGTTTTCACGCTTCTTTCGGGCTGCATCGAGTGCCTCATTACTCTTGCTTGCGCTCGGTGACATCGTATCCCATCCACTCTTTCATGGACTTCTCATCATAGATAAGGAGCGCGACGGGTGAAGGGTTCTGGAAGGCCGTTTGGAGGGACTTTATCCTTCACCAAGTCGCAAGGGAATTGAGCCCCTCCATCTGGAGACTGTTCAGGAGTAATCGTTCTAAAACTTCACGTTGAAGGAAGTAGAGCAAGCGGGGCAGTCAATTCTTCGTGCGCCCGGTTTTCGCTTCATACGCAATTGGCGTTCGCAGCCAGGGCAAGTGATTTCCACTTTTGGAATGTGAGGAGTGAGTGTGAAGTGATGTGAGCAAGAAGCACACTTGAGGTGAGCAGGGCGCTTGTTCACACCTGCGATCAATACCTTGCCGCACTCTGGACAACCGACTTTTTCCTGAGCCCATTTTTTCCGAGTGATTGGATGATCAACGCGTACTTTCGCAGAGCAGAGGGTGCATTGCAAATCTCCCAAACCACTTGGCAGTAACCCTTCGCATTTTGGGCAGGTGAGTGCCGGGGGTGCGACGCGAGATTCAACCGTTGACTCTTCGCTCATGTTTCCGCCTCTATGTCTTTGTTTTTGAAATGTCTTCCCAGTAGGCGTGGTTAGCGTTTCTTAGCAATCAAAACAATGCTTTCGGGTAAAAAGTTCCACGGCAGGTCAAGGTGAATGCCATGTTGTTTTGCTAAGAGTTCAAGCATTTTCTTTGCCCCGACTTGGTCTCTTGAACCATCGAGGTCAATCACCCGAATGTCACCACCATGTTCGACGGCTTGATGCAGATGTGTTGGTAATGACACATTGGAAGGTGCGGCTTGTGGTTGTGCCTGTTCAACGACGCTCGAGGCTGCGAGCAATTCAGGAAGCTCGATTTTTGCGGCGATGCGCCACCAGCGAGCTCGCCCTTGATCTCGGTGATTTTCAACAAGTCCGAGCGATGCGAGTTTCTTCATATGATGATAGAGATTGTAGCGATCGACTTCAAGTTGAGTTTCGATTTGAACCGTGCTCATTTCCTCAACATGTGAAAGCGCCAAGTAGACCGCACGGCGAGTGGGGTGTGCGAGGGCTGTCGTGACCGGGTCTGCTCGTACTCTGGCCATGTGCTCACCATACGGGAAGAACCCGCTCTATGGTTTGAAGATGCCGCGTGAAAATATGTTCAAGAGGCAAGACGAGCATAAAGCATTTTGAAAGCGGTTTTGGTATCTCGCCACAAGGAGACGAAGATGTTTCTCAACAGCACAATGGCGCCCTGTGTGCCTGCGAGGCGCGCCCCATTGAGAATGACCAAGATGACGGAGGCCTCGTGAATCAAAACGCCAACCCATAACTCATCGTACATTTGTGCGACCACCGCACCGACAAGGGCCAATGTGATACCAACAGAGATGACGAGGTTGCTGACTAAGATGGCCTGGGCTCTTCGTGACAAATCAACCAGTTCAGTGAGCATTTGGGGGTCATCACTGGGAACAAGGACGTCCGCTGCTTCGAGATTGACCGTTTCACCGCTGCCAACAGCAACTCCAACATCGGCAACTGCAAGGGCTGCAGCATCGTTGAACCCATCACCGACCATCATCGTTACATGAGTTTTGGAACGTTCTCGAACCCAATCCACTTTCTGTTCAGGCGACAGGCCTCCATGTGCAGCGTTTTCATCGAGGCCAACGCTCTTGGCAAAAGCCTTGACTGCTGATTGATTGTCTCCTGAAAGGATTTCTATCGTAATGTCGCGGCCGATCAGCGAAGGAATCAGATGACGGCTTCCGTCAAGGGTGTCATCGTGAATGAAGGTAAACAGCGCCAAAGCCTTGCCATCCCGTGCCAGCAGACTTGCACCATGGCCGTGTGTTTCTGCAATCGCATAGGCATCCTTGAGTTCTTTTGGAACGGTGATTTTGAGTGTTTTCGCACGATCATACCGGATAAAAGCCACCTCTTTTCCGCCAACTTTCCCACGTACACCTGCTTCAATATCTGAGAGGGCATTCACCTTGGTTGGCTCCAAGCCTTCCTTGTTGACGTATTCCATCACCGAGAGAGCGTATGGATGGGACGAGCGCAGTTCAAGGCCTGCTGCAAGTTTCAGAGCAGAATCTCTCCTGCGGCCTTTTACGATGACGACTTCGCCAATTCTTGGTTTTCCAGAAGTGAGCGTACCTGTTTTGTCCAAGAGAACGTGATTGACTTTCGAGAGACGTTCAATGACATCTCCACCGCGGGCTATTGCCCCGATGTGAGCCGAACGGGCGAGGGCCGCTGCATGTGGCACTGGGGTTGCCAAAAGCAAAGCGCATGGGCATGCAACAACCCAGAGTAAGAGGACAATTTTCCAATCGTCAGGGAAAATCAACCAATACACTGCATAACTCCCAAAGAGGACGATAGGAACCCAAACAGCAGTAAATCGTTCAATGATGTTCTGCAGGCGTGGTGGTTCTTCACGGAAGGTATGGACCGCGTCGATGAGTCCAGAGAGACGGGTGTCGTCGCCAACTGCTTTGACCTCAATGATCACCGGGCCACGTGCAAGCACGAGACCTGCCTCAATTGAATCTCCTTTCTTAACCTCAACCGGGACCGATTCTCCAGTCAATGGGGCCTTATCGAGCGCTCCGTGTCCTTCGACAATAACACCATCTGCGGGAATCAATTCTCCACTGCGAATCTCGAGCCGATCGCCGATCCGAACCAGTTCGATTGGGACTTCTTCATGGTTTTCTTCAGGTTCCAGAAGCACACTCTCCTCGACTGCGATTAAGGGCTCTGGAGCGGCCATAGCGAACGAAAATGCCCCTTTAGTTAGAGCTTCACTCATCTTTGCTCCCGTGGAATTTTTTGCATGATTAAGGCGACGAGCCATACGTGGTAAACGGTCGAGACCGCCTTGCATTGCCTTTCTGGCTTGGAGAAGAGCATCGCCTTCTAAGTGGGCCGTGAAAGCAACCAATATAGCCACAATGAGGGCTTCCTCCCACATGCCAAGGATCGCTGCGCCAATCACAGCAAGGCTGGTCAACACTTGGAAACCGAGTTGATACTTGACAATGCTTGCATAGGCTTCCCTAAACATCTGGAACCCGCCCACAATGAGGCCTGGAACTGCAATGATTCCAATGACGGTGTTGGACCAACCTAAAATTTCGCCGAGAATCACGAGCAGAAGAAGTGGGACGGCAATGCCTCCGCCAACAAGACGCCATTGGTCGGGCCGCAAGCGATTTGACTTGGCTGCAATAAAATCAACGGGGCTGCCGATGATGTCTTGCAACGACTTCAATCGCTTTTCGTTCAATTCTTTACTGGCCCGTGGAAGCAGTTGCATGAGCACCCGATCATCTTCAGTAAATTCAACATCGAGAACGCCAGGTTGTTGGCGCAGCACCTTGCCGAGTTTGCGTCGATCGACACCATTTCGAGTCGCGGTTGCCGATGCTTTCACACCAGACAATTCCTTGTATTCTACATCGGGGGCATGCCCGAGAGAACGGAGCACAGAGGAGACTTCTGCAAGATGGCCATGTTCAAAATTCACTTTGAAACGGACGGTTCCTGATGTTGCTGAAACATGAATCTCATCCGTCTGCGATAAGGTGTTGAGTGCCCGAACGGCTTTGCCTGCGCAATCCGGGCAATCCATGCCAAGCAAGGGCCAGCCAACATCGAATTCACCTGTGGCTTGAGCAACGAATGTGGTATCGACCAATTCTGCCTCTAATGCAGGAGGTTGAGTGACCTTTGTCTTTGGTTTTCGGCCTGTTTTCTTCGGCTTTGAGGTTGCTTTTTTTGGTGCTTTGGGAGGTGAAACGACTTCTTCTTCGAGCGAAAGGAAGATTTCTTCCCCAGCCTCACCCTCCATGGCGATGCGTGGAAAGGCGACCGACATAAGACCTGCCCCTCATTTGCGTGGATGACTCACAGCATGAATTCAAGAAGCCAATGTTTAGACCAACATCAGTCCTCGGCGAATTATGCAGTGGCTTCCAGATGGTTGGCGACCGAAAATTGTCGCTGTTGATATCGATGGCACCCTCACCGATGGAAAAAAGCAACTCGATCCTAACGCCATGATAGCTGTTCGTCGACTTGAAGCGGCCGGAATCCCCGTCGTTCTTTCAACCGGGAATGTCAGAGCAATCACCTATGGTTTGTGGCGCTTTTTGAACCTCAGCGGACCGATTTGTTGCGAAAATGGTGGGGTTCTTTGGCACAACTCTTGGGAAGGCCCTATTGTACGAGCTGATGGAAGCGAAGCAAAACGAGCTGCGAACTGGCTGGCAGAAAGGATTGACGGGCTTGACCCTGATGGGATTCAAACCAATCAATGGCGAGAAAGTGAATGGTGCTTGTTCCCAGATGAAGACCTTGAAGCCGTTCAACATCATATCCAATCAAGTGAATGGTCCCACCTCTCTGTGGTGCGAACAGGTTTTGCAATTCACCTTATGGAACCACATCTCTCGAAGGGGACCGGATTGGAAGTTATGTTTGAAAAAATGGGATGGTCACCAGAGGATCTGCTTTGTGTTGGTGATGCGCCCAATGATTTACCTATGTTCGAGTTCGCACACTGGTCGGTTGCAGTTGGAGGTGCGTTTGAGGTTGTCCAGCAGGCTGCAGATGTGAATTCACCCCTCCCTCATGGCGCTACATTCGGGCCACTGGTCGATGCAATCCTTTCTGAGAATTGATCGTTCAGCCGAATGAAATGAAGAAAATAAAAACAGCAGTTCATATATTCCTGAGGGAAATCCAGCCACATGGCATTGGAATGCAACATTGACGCCAAAGGAAAAGCAGCCCGTCTGACAGGCGGTATTGCCGCCTTATTTGGTGGATTGGTTCTTTCAGGACTCCTCATGACTGGCGTGCTTGATGGGAGCTTCTGGTGGCTCAGCACGGCAGGTGCTGTGTTCGGTGGAGCTTTTGCCATCTTTGAGGCTCGCGCTGGCTGGTGCGTTGTCAGGGCAATCGGCATCCGCACACCATTGTAACTTCTGAGCACTTCGAGCGTCAGTGCTCGATGACCGTTTGTTCAACAGCAATCTTCGATTTTCATTGGTGCACTAATGAAGGACACCTTGTCAACGTTTGGCGTGGAATTCAATTGTTCAAAGACCGCACGAAGATGTGAGGCCTCACCCTTGACGTGGACAACGTCAACGCACTTAGAAAGGCATGAGTGACTAAGACGGCTGCTGTGGTGATAGGCAGCGACTTCAACTGAATCTGTTCTGCTGACCATCAGTTTCTGCTCGCTTCCGTGTTCATAATAAACAACCAGATGCCCTTCGACGACCTCGTTATCGGCCATCTTCATCAGATCGCCGCGTTGTTGTTGTTCTGCGAAGAAAAGCGCTGCGTCTCTTAGGAAGCGGCTTCTATTCTTGTACCCTGAACGTTCGATGAGATTGTCAAAGTCTTTTGCAAAGTCATCATCCGCGCTAAACGAGATAATTCGGCTCATAAACAGTGCTCGGATGCACTTCTAATAATAATTATTGAAACGATAATTATTAGTCCTTATTAAATAGTTAATAGTAGGCGCCAAAACCATGAACGCTCATTGGAAACGCGCCATGCTGACCGCCCTGATTTTGATTTTTTCAAGCCTTGCTGGGTGCTTAGGAAACGATACTGATATGATTGAAGATACCTCTGGGGATGAAGTCCCTCTAGGCACCGTTATGGTCTCGACCTACCACATCGGAGAACTTGTCAAAGGCATCGCTGGAGACCGGGTCAATATGGAATACATGAGCTTGGACAACATACCTGTCCACGATTATGAACCATCGACCTCCGATCTCATTCGTCTCCAGAACGCTGATGTGTTCTTCTACCACGGATTGGGACTCGAGCCATGGGTCGAATCAACCCTCTCCTCTTTGGGCGATGACGCACCGACTTCCATCGAAGTCCACACCATGCCAACTGGCCAAGACACCCTCGATTACGAAGGTGTGCTTGTTGCTGACTTGTGTGAAACACTCTCCGAAGGCCCTTACGAAGACATCGAACTCGCTGATGAAGAAGAGCACGCTGATGACGTTGAAATTCATGCCGAGTACACCGCATTCAACATGGAATTCCATGAGGAAGACCACGATGACCACGGCGATGAGGAAGATCATGATGAAGACGGTCACGACGACCATGACGAAGACGGCCACGACGATCATGACGATCATGATGGTGGACACGAAGGTCATGCTCACATTGAGGCTGAGGAAACCATCGCTAATCCAGCGGGCTGCCCAGCTGACTCGATGATTTCCATCTTCCATCTCGAAGAAGGCGAGTATGTCCTTGAATTCGACGCAGAACACCCTGAAGATTTCACAATGGCCGTTCTCAAAATGGGAGGCGGACACGCCCACCACCACCACGGTGACGAGCACGGTGACGAGCACGGCGACGAGCACGGTGACGAACACGGCGTTTGCCATGACATGTCAGACCACACCAACAACGATATCGACAATGAAGAAGACTGTGAAGCAGGCGGATTCATGTGGATGGAAGAAGACGAGCACGATGACCATGAAGGCGACTACTGCCACGACACCTCATCACACACGAACACAAACCACACCACAGAAGAAGAGTGTGAAGCAGCAGGTCACATGTGGATGGAAGAAGACGGCCACGATGACCACCACGACGATCACCATGATGAAGAAATGACCGCAGAGCACATGCTCGAAGCATTCGATTCAAACAATGACAGCCACCTCTCCTGGGATGAATTGTGGGCAGGCATGGACGCCGACCACGACGACCACCATGAAGACAACGAAACTCACGATGAGAACGAAACTCACGACGACCACGATGACGACGAGCACATGGAAGAAATGCTCATGTGGATGTTCAACCAATCCGATGCCGACGCAGATGGCCTGCTTGACATGGCTGAAATTGGCCAACTCATCGAGATGATGGAAAGCGAAGACCTAACTCCTGAACAAGCGCTCATGATGTTTGATGTCAACGACGACAACCACATTTCGTGGGATGAATTCATCGAAGCATGGGAAGAAGATGACCATGACGACCATCACGATGACCATGGCGAAGAAAGCATGGTATGCTACGATATGTCAACACACACGATCAACAGCGCCTACACCAGCCAATCAGACTGTGAAGGTGCAGGATTGATGTGGACTGCTGCAAACAGCGGCCCAAATGGCGGTGGGGATCACGATGAGAACGAAACTCACGATGATCACGGCGACGAAGACGGTCACGATGAGCATGATGCACACGACGAACATGAAGAAGAAATGCTCATGGAAATGTTCAACGAATCTGATATGGATGGCGACGGGTTGCTCAATTTGACAGAACTCGAACACTTCATCGAAGACCTAGATGCTTGGGAAAACCCACCAATGGGCTACGTGACACTTCACGTCGAGGCTGAGGGCGAATATGGATTCGCACACCCAACCGACCTTGAATTCCATCTCATGATGGCTGGCGACGGTCATGAAGGACATGACGACCATGCTGGACACGATGACCACGACGACCATGGCGACGAAGACGATCACGATGATCACGGCGACGAAGACGGTCACGATGATGGTGATGCTGAAGAATCCCTGAACTACGACCCACACAGCTGGCTAAGCCCACTGGCGTTCAAGGCACAAGTGACAGTGGTCATGGACGGTCTGACCACCGCTTTCCCTGATGGTGAAGCGGACTTCAAGGCCAACGCAGATGCCTACTCGGCACAACTCACTGCCCTTGATGTGGCCTTCGATGCTGCCTTTGGTGCAGACGGAATTTGTATGGCTGGAGGTCACCAAAAGATGGTGGCTGCAAACCACAACGCTTACTCCTACATCGCTGTGGAATACGATATCAAATTCATGACAGTTCATGGACTCGACCCTGAGGGAGAACCATCTCCTGAAGACGTTGCAAAGGTTGTTGACTTCATCAAGGAAGAGGGCATCACTGTCCTGTTTGTTGAGGAATACACAGACCAATCCTCGGTCCAGAGCATTGTCGATGAAACTGGTGTTGAAATCAAGATCCTCTACACCATGGAAATGGCACCAAGTGACTCGACTGATGACTACCTCTCGATGATGACAAAGAACCTTGAGAACCTTGTCTCGGGAATCGGTTGCTGAGGTTTGCAAGACTTGAACCTGTGAAGAACGAAGGAATGAGGTGGAATCATGAATACGGTTGACCTTGTTCCTATCGTTTTTGTCGGAGGGGTTTTTCTTATCCTCGTTGGACGTATGTTGCTTGAGTATGCAAGAGTGAGAAGCGCTTGATGACCAAGACCGCGCCCCATTGATGTAATTAGGGAAACATGCCGAACAGAGACTGGAGTCCTTTGCGATGAAGTCGATGAAGGTCGGAAACGTATGGGATGACGCCCTCATACTGGATGTCAACAATGTATCC
>Ga0115012_10002186_pt1 | contig 11380 bp, 6 predicted proteins | sample TroAtlMetagenome_FD_88706 | JGI IMG/M metagenome (GOLD analysis project Ga0115012, IMG submission 88706) | Marine eukaryotic phytoplankton communities from Atlantic Ocean - Tropical Atlantic ANT10 Metagenome | ecosystem: Environmental > Aquatic > Marine > Oceanic | place: Tropical Atlantic Ocean...
CTCTCAGAGGTAATCAGGCAGACAAGATCAGTGGATTGGGCGCGGGGTGCATCCGGCTGAAGGCTCAAGGAGGGCGCGGTTGGCGCCGTGTTGGTGCCGTCCCCATCGCCACCAGACACCAGCTGGCATCGTCCCTCGTTGTCCAGCGCGTACCCGTCTTTACAGTTGATTTCGCCGTCATCGCACGCCGCCATGGGCAGGGCGAGGAGCATCACAATCAGGGGCTCAATGCGGGGTCTGTTCACGGATTGAGCATAACGTACAACTTCCCGGGTTGGCCGGGTGAATCGCCTTGCCATGCACCAATCAGTAGATCGGGCATGCCGTCGCCGTTTAAGTCTCCAGCGCCCGTTGTACGGTAGCCAGCCTGGTCCCAGGCTCCTTCACCATCAAAGATGTGGTCGGCGTCCGTGACATCATGGCTCCCAGCCTCCACATTCTGTGCATAGAAGAGGTAACTCCGACCAGCTTGGGACACACCGGGTCGTGAATGCCCCATTGCACCGATGATGAGGTCGGTGAGTCCGTCGCGATCCATGTCTCCTGCTGGGCCGACGGCCATACCGCTCCAGTCGTTGTCATCTTCTCCGATGAAGTTGTAGGACGCCTCGGCAACGCTGCGGACGGCCTGTGTCGGCATGTCCGCCGCGGTGATCACATAGGACTTACCCGCATAAATTCCGTTCTCACTGTTCCCAAAGGAGCCAGCAGAGAGGTCATCGAGCCCGTCGCCATCGAAGTCGCCCATGGAGTCGACTCCATAGCCGAGGGCATCGCCACCAGTCTCGCCCATCCAGGCCATGGCGACGTCGCCAACACTCATCACCGAACCGGATGGGGTGGCGTTGATGTCGCTGCTCATGATGATGTAAAACTTGCCGGCGCCCACACGCTCACCAGTGAAGTCGTCTCCCGTCCCGTTGTCACGATTTCGAAGGGCCACGGTGGCAATATCCGCCATGCCGTCTCCATCGATGTCGCCAGCGTAGACGTTTCGCTTTCCTCCCTGGTCTTCAGCGTCCTCCCCGTCCCAGATGTAGTCGGCATCGTCTGGCAGGTGAAGGTCATCGCCCTGGTCAAGTTTTCCGGAGAGTATGAGGTAGGTTCGGCCGGCAGACATTCCCGCCGCAGGTGAGTGGATGTGAGACCCCGTCACCAGGTCCGCGATGCCATCGCCGTCCACGTCACCACCCCAATTGACGCTGTGTCCGAGGGCGTCTCCTTCTTGCTCTCCAAAGATGAATGCATCTGCTTCGCTGACCGATTTTACCCCTCGGCTCCCCAGGTGAGCACCAGAGAAGAAGGCCGCCTTGCCGCGGTCATAGCCACCATCATCGCTGCGATAGGCGCAGATGAGGAGGTCTTCGATGCCGTCACCATCGCCGTCCATTCCGCCACCGACAGAGTGTCCAACCCAGTCTCCTCCACACCGTTCGTCAGGGAAGTCGGGGTCACAGTCTGGATCGTCCTCCAGCTGACCGTACTCACCCTCAAAGGCAAAGGCGGCATCGGATGCAGAAATGTGTTTATTTGCACCGAGATCTGCACCCAAGAAGAGGTAGACCTTGCCCGCATTGAGGCCCTTCTCAGGATGCTCCCACCAGTAGTCTCCAACAAGAAAGTCCATCTTCCCGTCTTGGTCAATGTCGCCTGCACGCGAAATCGCGGACCCCATCGAACGTCCCGTCTCTTCACCGGTGATGATGTACGAGGCATCGCTTAGCGAGATGTTTTTGTCTTCCCACCCGGTAAAGCCAGAACCGACGCGGACCTCGTCGCCACCGGTTGGACCAGTCTCCTGCCCGTCATCAGGGGTGGCAGCACAGGCCCATTCATCACCATCTGACAATTCGATGCTGGGGATCGTGTCTCCTGGCCACTCCGTCGTCTCCGAACCACCGAACTTCACTCCATTTAGGGTCCAGGTCACTGTATACGACACAGCATCGCCGTCGGTGTCCACGCTGGCGGAGGAGACCGTACAGACGAGCGGAAGGCCATGTTCCCGTGGGGCCTCTGGAGCAATGGTGACAGCGGGTGCAGTCGGCGGAGTATTGGCTCCTGTCGCGTTGCCCTCTGTGGATGTGCCTGCGTCGACGAGCAGGCACCGACCCTGATTATCCAGGGCGTATCCGTCACGGCAGGTCGGCGACGTGTCGCCTGCACAACCCAAGTTCAGCGCTGAAATGGCGAGACCGAGCGGCCAAAAGGGAGAACATCTAAGTGTAGATAACATCCTCTATCTTAACTCATGACTCCTCGATATATAAGGTATACATTACCTTATCAAGACCTAATAAGAACCTGAACATGACTTATTCAAGGCTGCATTAGGATGGTTTTGGGTTACGTTCCGACGCATGTCGTATTCCCGAAAACTTCTGGCTGGAGTCGCTGTCGCGGTGATGTTCCTTGGGGTGGCCGAGGCCCTCCTAAGGGTGGTCATCGGCTCGCCAACGCCCGAGCTTGCTGCGACTCTACCGGATGGCTCAGGAGAGCTTATTCGGGCGACGTCGGATGGTATTGAGGCGGCCTATCAATACGAACGTAGACAGCCGGCAGTTGGACCCAAGCAGCTTGATGCGGGTCCCCGTGTCCTCTGGCTGGGTGGCAGCTCAATACACGGCGGTACCCGGGACATCACGCGCTTAGAAGAAGCGCCCGGAAGGGCCGGTGACCTGCTTGGCGTCGAGAGCCTGAACTTCGGCGGTATCGGCATGGATACCGTGTCCATCGGTGCCATCCTCGAGGAGGTGCTCGAGCTGGAGCCCGATGTCCTGGTGCTGTACACGGGCCACAATGAACTGGGAAATGCGGTGTTCACGGGCCGCTACGCCGATGCTGGAACGGCGCGGATCGCAACCCTTCGTGCTCGACTGGGGGCACTGCGACTTTTCCAGGGCTTAGAGATGGTCGTACGGGGTCGCGAATCCCTCATCCTCCCAAGCGAGGCGAACGAAGGTCAGTTCAGCGTGGATGCGCGTACACGGGCTGAGATTCACTGGCGCTTCGAGGAGCGGTTGCGACATCTCGTATCGAAGGCCACGACAAGCGGCGTCCATGTGGTCCTCGCGACACTCATGTCGAACGCCGTGGCGCCCAGCATGGAGTTTGAGTGTCCAAAGGCCATGCGCCGCGCAGGTTTTCCGTCATTCCGGCCGGAGGCCCTGCCGGTTGGTGATCTCCGCGAAGAGGACCTGGCTGCCGCCGAAGCCATGAGCCCTGGCTGCCGCGATCTGCAGTGGGTGAGGGCCAGGCGGGGTGGGGACCGCGAGGCGCTCGACGTGCTGCGAGACACAGACCCGCTCCCGGTCAGGGCCGATCGCGCACTGAATCAGGTCATACGCGAGGTGGCCTCTGACACAGATGCCGTCCTGGTCGATGTAGAGGCCATGGCGCGGTCCGCCGGCGGTGGACTCGAGCCATCCGCTTGGTTTCTTGACCCGATGCACCTCACGGTCGCGGGACATGACGCACTTGCTCGGATGACGGCACGGTCGATTTCTCAACTGCTGGGGCTTCAGGCTCCGGACCTGGCCCCGCCTCCGACGACGGAGATGGATCTGGCTGGGTGCGGTGGAGAAGGCTGCCGCGCACGTCGGGGGTTCCGTCCGGAGTTCGATCTCGACTTTGGGCAAGGCCGACGCTGACCAGGGTGTGGTCGAGGAGGTGGACCAGCCCCTCAATCGCTATATACTGGCATGGTCGCCGGCGAGGCGGGAGAGGGGTTGTCCATGGGAAGTGAAGCGGAAGAAAAGGGCCCGAACCCGATAGCATTCCGGCTCGTTTGGGGGCTTGTGGTTGCGGTGGCCATCGGCTGCGTCTGGGTGGTCTGGTCGGCCTACGATGAGCAGGTCGAACGGAGCGAGGCTGGTATCTTCGATGCAGAAGCGCCCGAGGTTGGCTTTCGTCCCGCAGAGCAGGGGCCCGACCATGAAATGGATGCGCCCATTGGTGCCATCAGCCTGGGCCTGAAGGCGAACCTGGCTGGCGTTGAGACGACCGTCCCAGATCGTCCGCACAACATCGACGAGGTGCGGAGCCGGAAAATTGGCGATGGATTCAAGCGTCGTCGCTCCTTCACCATCAGCACCGATGTTGACGGTATTCGCATTCCAGATGCGCTCGCCGGGAAGGGGCACACCTACATGGGTCGGAAGGAGGGCTTCCGTATCGTCACGATGGGCGCCTCGGAGAGTTTTGGCTGGGGCGTGCCGTATGAGCAGAGCTACCCCGCACATCTGTCTAGCCTGCTTGGTCTTGAAGTCGTGAACGCGTCAGCGCCAGCAGGCATTACTGGACAAATGGTCCGCTGGGCCCAGAAGTATCTGAGCCAGCTGGATCCCGATGTCGTCATCTATGCGCTTCGCCCTCCGTATCCAGAGAAAGACCCGGCGGGCATGTTCGCCAAGGAGTTGAAGTCTCTGTCTGAGGCAGCAGGTGACGCGCAGCTGGTCGTGGTCTTGCCTGCTCTGTCGACCTTCGACCTGCAAATCCCTGAAATCATCGAGGCCTATGCTGGTGCTGAGGACCCCATCGCGGCTGATGTAGCGGCGGTCAGTACAGCGTTAGATCCGATTCCTGTGATTGGACTGACGAAGTACTTCCGCGCGGCACAGGAGACGTATTCGGGTGCGAAGGCCGACGAGGTCATCGTGACGATGCATACCGTGGACGGGAATCAACTGCTCAAGACAGCGAGTGGCGAGCAGATCTTGTCTGCTGTGGCGCCTGAGATTCCCAAGACTGAGCGGTTCTTCGGCCCGCCACCCCCCATCATTGCGAAGGAAGTGCTGGCTGAATTTGAAGCGCGGCCCAAGATGCGTGAGGCCATGTTCTTCGATGGTGGGCATCCGGATGCGGAGGGGTACCGTCTGATGGCCGAGGTGATTGCCAGCGTACTCAAGGAGCAGGGGCTGGTGCCCTCGGCGGCGGCTCGCCCATAGGCGGTGGAGCTCCGGGACGAGAGCCGCCGCCGGGTCCACCCATCGGCGGCGGTCCGTCAGCGCGTCCATTGTGGGGCATGGGGATGGTGTCCGGTGGCACTTCGCTCGGGTCGAGCCAGTTGGTGTCTGTCTGGGTGTCGATCTTGTTGTCTGCACGTCCGAGCTTTTCCAGGGCCTCAAAGTGAGAGTTGGATGCCTCTGTCCAGCCCTCGATGAAGTCATACTCATCTGGGCAACACGATGTGGTCTGAGGGTTGTGTAGATCCCAGAGGACGTACTGCCCATCAACCATGAAGGCTGGGCCAAGCTGTTCGCTCAATTCGCGTTGAACATCGAATGCGGTCTTTGGCCGCATCTCATTGAAGGTCATCTGGTCAGTGATGGAGTCGTCTGCGTCGTTGTAGAACCGCGTCTGTGTGGCCAAGACCTGCTCTCGATAGAGAATTACCCAACGGAATCCTTGGGCCTCGATGGAGGCTCGATCGGCTGCGGTAAAGGATTGCTCCTCCTCGTGCTCCAAGATGATGTCATCCAGGAACCGCAGGAAACTGTTGCTCTCCATCCGCTCGAGGTGCTCTGCAGGCTTGAAGTAGGATGAGTTTTCCCCCATGCCGCCAAGGATGGGTTGCTGATGGGTGATCTGGAGCACCACAGATGCATCCCCGGAATCAAACGGAACGTTCAGGACGGGTCCACCCTGCTCGCGGATGTGTTCCGCGATGCGCGACGGCGTGAGGTCCGTTGTCATGATGGGCATCACCCTGAGTTGAGCGGATTCGGCGGCGCCGGCCAGCCAGAGGATTGCTGCGACCGGTAAGGCCCAGCGCTGAGCGCGGTGTTTGTCCAACAGCAGTGCGCCTGCCACGGAGAGAGCGATGAAGGTGAAACCAAGAATTCGGTAGGGGAACCAGAGGCGCTCAAAGAATGGGAGTACGTGGTACAGCGCCATGTACTGCGGCATCCTGAATAAAGTGTCGCCGATGGTCCACTCTGGCCCTGTAGCGACAGCGAGGGTCAGGACGGCAGCGCCCAGCCAGAGGCGACGGGCCTTCCCAGCCACGGCGACGGCGATGAAGAGTGGCGCCCAGAGCCAACTCTGCATCATCGGGTATCCGTGACCCTCCGTGACTTGGTAGCCCAGTATGAATCCGCCGACGTAGTTGGGGAGGGTGTCCGGAACAAGCCAATTGCCGCTGGATATGGCTTCCATCGGAATGCTCCCGCTCCCTGCCTTGGCCAGGATCCGAGAGATGGCGTGTGCCAGAACGATTCCGCACGTCGCAGCGCCCACTGCATACAGTTGGACCAATCTCCCCAGGCCGATTCGAGCTGCGACCTCTCGGCCCAGCCAGAGTGCCATCCAGCCCAGGACAAATGCCAGGAAGTATCCTGCGTACCAGTAGGTCAGCCCCTGGAGACCCACCCACAGTCCGAGCCAGACGGCATTTTGAAGGGTGGGGGTTCGATGCAGCGTCCAGAACGAGCGTATGGCCAGCAGACCAAAGAGCAAGAAGGCCTGTGTGGGACGTCCCCAGATAAGCTCGTGGAACACGAATGGATTGACCATCCAGAGGAGTGTGCCGAACATGCGTGAGCCCACCGAGACCCCAATGGTCTTGAGTAGGGAGCGCATGGCTGCGGTGTTCGCCGCAAAGAGGGCTGCGACGAAGACGGCGTAGTACCCAGGGGTACCGAAGGCCCACTGAAATGGAATCGAGAGAACCGCATCGACGAAGTTGCCGCCAGTCTGGGCATGAATGTCAACGCCGTATGGAAAGCAGAAGAGATCGGTGACCTCGGTGCTGCCACCGCTGAGCAAGGCCTCCTTCAGCCACCAGTAGTACCAGAGCGTCCCGCGCAAATCGACATCCGCGCCCGGTACCGCATTTGGATCCACCATTGCGGGACCAAAAACGGCGAGCAAAACGACCGTGTAGGCCGCCCATTCGAGCCAGGGGTGTTTGCTGATGAGCGCGCTCAAGCGGCTCTCCTTCGGGGAACCCTAAAACTATACTTCACCGGGTCCATGGTGGGACAGGTCCGGGCCCGACTGTCTGCGTGTTCGCGGTGGGAGGTGAGGAGAGGGAACACCAAATTACTGCTGCCGAAGAACGATCCGCCGTCTGACATCGATTGCGCCGTCGTGGGTGACAATGATGCCGTCTGGGCGCTGCACGCTGACGCGGTCAATGGTCCTGATGTCGCCGAGGCCAAAGTGAGCCACTGGCTCGACTGCCCCCCCAAAGCTGGACGCTGTGTTTGCCCACCCCGTCCAGGTCTCATCACCCGCCGCGATCTCGACTCGGCTGCCGTGAGGTGCCTCGACTTGGACCCAATTGTCGGCGGTACAGCTGTCGCTGAGCAAGAAGATGGGTCGGTGCTCAACATCGCTGACGATGAAGTCGAGGACGCCATCACTGTTGTGATCCGCGGCCACGATAGACCTCCACGATCCCATCTGGCCGAAGCCGTGTTCATTGGCCAACTCGAACCGTCCTGCCTCTACTTGGCGGACAACGTTGAATGCCATGTCCTTCACGATGGGGTCATCCGTGTTGATGTGCCACAGGTCGCCCTCGGCCACGGCGATGTCTTGGAGGCCATCGTTATCGAAGTCAACAAAGATTGCGCCCCAGGCCATCGAGGCCAACGTACCATCCAGGGTATCTGCGCCTGTAGCTTGGCCGACTTCGACGTACGTGTTGTCATCGAGTTGCTGCAGGAGGAGGTTGGCTCCCGTGGCCGCCAGCATCAGGTCGGGTCGTCCGTCGCGGTTGAAGTCGCCCAGGCCCGCCCCCATGCCGTCGTGTCGCACGTTGCATAGGCAGTCCTCATTTGCGAGCTGGAGCTCCCCCTCAACATTGCGCAAGAAGAAGTTCCCTTCGGGGCGCGCGTCGCTCTTTGCTCGCCCCGTCGCAAGCTCGTTGACGATGTAGACGTCCTGCCACCCGTCGGCGTCCCAGTCGAACCACTGGATATCGAACCCTTTTTGATATCCCCAGTCGAGGGGGATGGTCTCCGTGTCGGCGATGAAGGTCCCATCTCCAACCCCCCACGCGATGAAGTCCATACTCGCCATTCCGCTGGCGTCCTGGAACGAGACGAGGGCGTAAGCGTCCTGGATTCCGTCGCGATCGATGTCCATTGGCTGGGCCGACTTGATGTGCCCAAGCCCAGTCTCGTCCTCCCACTGGGCAGGCGGAAAGTCGACCACTTCCCAGCCATCAATATGGTTCAGCAGGGTCGACTCAGCCATACCGCCAAAGATGAGGTCGAGTCTGCCGTTGTTGTCGAGGTCTGCCATTCCAATCTGTGAGAGTCCGTCATCAATGGGCAGGTCCGTGGGCGCGAAACCTCCAGGCTCTCGCGTGTACAGAATGGGCGGCTGGCCGTCGAATCCCATGACGACATCCAAGTCCCCGTCGAGATCGAAATCAGCGACTGCAATGGAGCCGTTCTCAGCGTGCTCACCTTTCCAGATAGTGGGCTCTGCCAAGCCCCACTCGATCCCGACCTCGCTGTAGCTGACGCGTTCAGCTGGGGTGTCGCAGGTGTGAACAGGTCCAAGAGAAAAGGCCTGGTTTTCGGGAATGTCGCCCGTATCCGGCTCGACGTCTGGTTCGGTCTGAGCCAGACTGCAACCTCCCTGGTCGTTCGCCACGTAGCCATCTGTGCACTCGGACGGCTGGGTGCCGCTACACCCAATCAGAAGCATGAACATGGCTGCTAAACGCACATCTGTCATGGTTGGTATCTTGGCACGCTGGAGGGGTGACCTGCTGCAAATGATTGATCGTACTGGCTTGCTGGGGTCGGCCTATGGTCGCTGGACCGCAATCCCGAGGGCACTTGTGGTGCCCAAGCGATACAGCTATCCATTGACCGCTGGGCGTTGATCAATCCGCCCCCTGGAGCACACCGGTTGGGGCGAACACCATCGGCAGGCCAGGCAGGCAGCTGCGCTCAATGCGATGAGGACAAGAGTCAATCGGGCACCGTCATCGGGCGTCTGGGTCAATTTACCATTTTGTTGAGATGCCCAGCCAATATCCCCATATGTTGACCGTCTCGGAATGTGCACTGGAGTTTTCATGCGCCCAATGACAGTCATCGCCTTGTTCGCCTTCGGGTGTGTCGGAACGGAAGACGGCAAATCAACGGATGAGGGCGCCCCCGGAGGCACCGACCCGGTTCTCGATGATCGAGATACCGGGGGCCCTGATGACACGTCTTCGCCGGACGATGCTGATGAGGGGACGCCGGACGCCGATGACACTGGTGTCACAGAGCCCATCCCGGCTGATGCAACTGTCGTGGTGGTGCCCGTTTCAGACGCTACGGATTGGTGGGATTTGGGTTTTCTCGCGGGCATCCCTGCGAGCGTCCAGCTCAACGGAGGGGCTCCCGCTGTGCTCGCGGTCGCGGATGAGACCGCGCTCAAGGTCGGAACGGTGGACTTGCTTGAGCGACTCGAGCCCGAGGTGTTGGTCATGCCGGAGGACGTCACACTTGAGGCCGATGGTGAGATTGTCAAGGTTCCATCTTCCGACGCTCAGGCCTGGTCGATATCGCTGGCAACCCTGGCCTGGGACACCGCGAGTCATGCGATTTTCGTTGGCGAGGACGACTACAGCGCAGGAGTTCTGGGGGCGTCGCTCGCGGCCCTGACGGGTTCGCCAATGCTCATAGTGGGCTCTGATGTGGCCGCCGTCGAAGCCGTGGCGGACAGCCTCGGGGCCGAGAGAATCAGTCTTGGCGTTGACGGTTCCGCACCCGAGCTTGATGGTTCGTACACGCAACTGAACGGACTGAGCGCTATCTTTACCTGGATGGCAGACGAAGAGATGGCCGTCGACTATCTCGCCGTGACCAATGTCAGTGATCGAGCCACAGGGCGTTCACAGAAGGCGTCGATGGTCGCGTCGATGTATGCCGCTAATCGCGATGGGCTCACCATCCCCATTGCACTGCCGATGCCCACAGAAGTCGTGGCCGATGGTGGTGCTCACCCTGTGCTTCCCCTCCTTGAGGAGGCCTACGCTCAGCTCGGTGGACCACCTCAACACCTCGCCATTGTTGGGGCTCACGATGCTTTGCCTCAGATGCGTAAGCCCACCATCTTCGACAACCCGTTGTCGGAGCAGCCGGTCTCAGACCTCCCTTACGGGCAGACGGACGACGACGATTTTATTGACGTCAGCATCGGTCGTGTGGTCGGGGACACGCCCGAGGAGCTATCCGTCATCGCCACTCGGACGGCGCAGTATGACCGGCTCAGGGACGGACATTGGGAGCGGCGAATCGTAGAGGCCGGATTGTGGGGCTTCGATGAGTTGAGGTCCATCAATGAAAATGTGCAGTTTGATGACTCGATACACCTCTCGGAGGAGGAAATAGGGACGGCCGGTTCGCTCGAAATCGGTGCGTTCCTCCATAAAGATCACAGCTATTGTCAGGTCCTCGGACACGCCGTTGATGTTGCTACGCCGACACTGTTCGCACCAGCGATCACCGTCTCCCGTGGATGCAGTGTGGGTGGGATGGACCTCCTGAGGGACGACCAGCGAAGCATTGTCGACCACCTCTTCGGGCAGGGAGTTGTGGCGTTCGTCGGGGCCGCACGAAACGCCATCGCGTACAACACCATCATCGAGGTCTCTCTCTGGAACCAGCTCATCGCCGGCCACACGCTGGGCCAAGCGTTCAAGCATGGTGTCAACGATGCCATCGTTCACTGGCTCGACGATGGTTCCGCGGCGATGCGGTACGCAATCGACACTGAGATCGTTTACGGCGACCCAGCATTCAAGCTCCACGTTCCTGGTCCGTACGTGACCCAGCCTGCGCGACAGGAGTTCGATGGGAGCACCTTGACCGTTCACGCGCCCGAACTGTGGACGGTTGTGCCCTATCACCCAGAGATGCTGGCAGAATGGGGGTACGGCGGAGACCTTTACATGTACACGGCACCTGGGGCCATTCCTCGAACGTACTGGGCGGGCGCTTATGACAACGAAGACATGTACTTTGGGGTCCAGCTTCGTCTCGAGACGGTGCCGGTGACTGTCACTGAGGTTGGCACTTACCCAAGCCCGCTGGGGTGGGGTGGTGGTGTTCACATCGACCACCACCATGACGGGAGCGCTTCGGCGCTGTGGCGAGTTCGACTGATCGACTTCGACCCGGCCACCGGCACCCTCGGTGCTGAGCTGCCCGCATTCACGTACGCCGTTGACTAAGAGGGCAAGGTCAAGTTGATGCCTTCACGAGATCCCAGGTCCATCGCCGCGATCGTCTATGGTCTCCCATTTGTGTGGGTGGGGATTCAACATTTTGTGCAGCCGCAAGCCTTTGTGCCCATTGTTCCTGCATACCTCGGGTGGCCGGAGTTTTGGGTGCACATCACAGGGTGGACGGAGATCGCTTTAGGCCTC
>Ga0115012_10002189_pt1 | contig 11371 bp, 21 predicted proteins | sample TroAtlMetagenome_FD_88706 | JGI IMG/M metagenome (GOLD analysis project Ga0115012, IMG submission 88706) | Marine eukaryotic phytoplankton communities from Atlantic Ocean - Tropical Atlantic ANT10 Metagenome | ecosystem: Environmental > Aquatic > Marine > Oceanic | place: Tropical Atlantic...
AAAGCTGCAACTTCAGCTCCGGCTCAAATAATAAGATTAGAGCAAGCTCCTTTAATAATTAAAACAGAAAGTTCTAAAGAACCTCCTATTAATCCGCTTGTATAAAGTCGATCTTGGGTAATATGTGAGAAGCCATTTTTTGATTAGTGACAGGTCTTCATTGGGGTTGGGTTTCTGTTGTCTCTAAATATGCTACTTCTTTAAAAAAGAAACCCCTGGACCAGAAAGATTTATCTTTAAATGATAGGGCTGATGTAGTAGCTGATAGGACTATTGTGCGCTGTAAAGTTGTAAATAGAGAAAATAACCACACTCAGTTAGAGCTACCTAATGGTCTTGGTAAATGGTGGGTTTTTGATGAGCATTGGTATGGATTAACTACTGATTTGAGACCTACCCCCTATACATCTAAAGACGATTTAAGGTATCTAAAGAACTTTCCTTATTATTATCAAGAAAGTGATGGTAAGGCTTGGTCTAATAGTCAAGCAGCTTGTCTTGCTATGTGTGTTTCTTACTTAAATAATGGCTCTATTAAAGGGTTTTCAGACTATTTAAATGTTATTAATAAGTATGAGAATCCTACTCATCATCCGATACATAGGAAGACAATGGAGCATTTTGGAGTTGCGGCAACTTTTACAAAATCAGCAGACGTTCAGGATATAAAAGAGCAGATTGATAAAGGTAAGCCTGCTGTTATCTGTTTTTTTAGTAAAGGACATTACACTCGGGCAAAAGGTTTACGACATTATGTTGTTGTTACTGGCTACACTGAGTCATCTTGGTTAGTTCAAGATCCATGTGGAGAGATGGATATAGAGAATGGTAAATGGATTCAATTGAACTCTGACGCCGGTCGAAATATTAGATATAACTTAGGTATTCTAAATAGACGTTTTGAAAATGAAGGTGGTGCTAGTGGCGAAGGCTGGTTTAATTTTCGATTAGTATAATATCTGGTTTACTCCTAAGACTTTAGTGGCTATACTCGATTCATAAGTTTCATTTGTTACCTGCATGACAATAGAAGAGTTAGAAGAGCAAAAGGCACAATTGCTTGAGCAAAGTGAAGGTCTCGTAAAAGATATTCGTGATGCTGAAGCTAAATTGGCAATTTTTAAGGAATCATATCTTAAAGTTGTTGGTGCTTTAGAGCTTCTATCACATCAGATGCAATCAGCAAAAGAGGCTTCTCCACCAGTATCAACTGAGGCCAAAGATGTTAAGCCAATTGAATCGAAATAGATATCGTGCTCTAGAACTACTAGCGGAGCATATACGATCTCCGTCACGAGATTTATCTCTAAATGCGATTATCTCTGATGTTAGTGATGAAGATCTACACTGGGTTACCGACAGAGTTCATTATTATTTATTGAAATTACTCGAAGATTGTCAATACGATCCAGCTGAAGAAGAAGAGTTAATTATTCTTGAAAATTAATGATAATTTAAGAAGCTAAGTCTATGCATTTTACAGTTTTTTCAAAGCTGCATGATGCCTGTGTTTGACTGCGAGCAGGATTTTTTAACTAATTTAGTTGCTATATCTCCAAAGAATGCTCGACGTGAATTTAGACATTATATTTTTGATTCTTGGGACTGGGAATGTGCTTATTGTGGAGAACAATTAACTATTGATACTGCTACTCTTGATCACATTCTTCCAAAATTTAAAGGAGGACACAGTATTAAATCAAATTTATGTTGTTGTTGTTCTCAATGCAATCGGGAAAAAGGATCACATGCTTTAAGTACTTGGTATAATCATTCAAACTCCAGGTATTGCGAGGAAAGATTTGGTAAACTAATGGTATGGATAGAGCAAAGTAGCTATTCTATAAAATTTTCAGCAGCAAATCATGAACTCATCCCAGCCGGTTAAAGATCCTATTCAATTTGCAAAGGATAAAGCCTTAAGGGTTGCTAATCAAATGGAAGAGTTAAGGAGGGCAAGGATGTCACAACCAGGGGATATGGCAGATGGGCAAGTACCTCAAGATATAAAACATAAAGCTTTAACAGGTGAGCTTAAAGTTTAAATTAGACTCCAACTTCTCCACCATTTAGTTATTACATATTTATTGCCTTTAATTGGTGGTAATGCTTCATGTAAAGTTTTAAAATTTGGTATTCCATTTTTATAAAGATTATTCCATGCGAGTAATAATCCTTTTTCTGGTTTAATTTTTAAGTTTAAATGTTTAAAATAAGTTTCTCCTCCCTCTTCTACGTCGTTTAAATAAATCATGGTTGTCCAAGTTCTTTGTCCCATCCATTCTGTATAGGTCTTATGTCCTAGATCAAAAGGGAAGTAATCGGTATGTTCTTTATAATATTCTCCTGGGAGATATTTCTGTCCTTGCATTGTTTCTCCTAAAAAAGGTGGTAATTCTATTAGATCTACTAATTTTTTATCTACTTCTAAATAGAATGGATTATCAAAATAATTTAAATCTGCTGTAGAACTAGTTCTGTAATCTGAGATTTTGCAAGTATCCTTGGGATCTGTTACTGTTGATTTTCTTAAATTATCATCTATAAAATTTTTAAGGTTTTCACATTCTTTACTGTCTAAGAAGTTTTTATAAGAGTAGATTTGTGTAAAAGGAAATTTTAATTTTTTTGCTTTTTTTGTAATTGGATTGTTATAAAACTCTTTATATTTAATTTTTTTCGGAGCAGTTTTAAATTTACATAATTCAATTAATTGTTTTACATCATCGTCATTTAGTTTATATATTTCTTTAAATGCTCTAATTGTTTGAAGTTTACTAACTCCACTAACTGCAGCTCGCATAAATTCAAGAGCAAGTTTATTATCTATCATGCTGAGTTCAATTTGTTTTAGAATACATGTGTTAAGACTTGTCTTTTTAAATGGAATTCGTTGCTTTAAGTTTCATTGTCTTATTTGGCAGTACTTATAGCGTAGGAACATTTATATTAGATCGCAATGTAAAGCTTCGAGCAACTTCTTATGGTAGATCCAATCGATCATTTACAACAATACACAAAGGAACGTCTTCCATCTCTAATCCCTGGGATATTTGAGGGTGCTCCAGATAATCCCTACTTCACTGTAGATCAACGAGGAGGCCCTTTAAAGCCTGCTTCTACGTGTCCATCTATAAATCGCTGCTAGCACATCGTTGCTCCTTAGTTCATCGCTGGTAATATAAATATATAGTTCTGGCTCTTTATGGATGCAGTAACGCTTCCAGTTGACGTTGAATTTTCAATTCACGCTGCTTCTCTCGCAATTCAATCTTTGGATCGTGAAGACTTAGAAGAGGCATTCGTTGAAATGCTTCATCAAAAAGCTTTAGACAAACAGATGTTTTACAACATCATGAAAGATCACGGCATAGACGCCGACATTAAATTCAACCTATCTACGGTTGGTCAAGTCTCCTAAATAACTATGGCTACTCGCACTTTTGAAGGCACTCTCGATACATTCACAGCACAAGGCAGTGAGATTACTTATCTTGGTCCAACTTCTACTTCTAATGGAGGCGAGAATGTTCGTGCATTCCGACTTAATCCTGCAGGAACTGGTAACCATATAGTTAATATTGATCGATCTAGTGCAGTTAATTCAGTAGAAATTTTCCAGGAAGATGCCTATACAACTACTTCTGCTCCAACTGGTTATAAGAAATTTTTTAATATTGCTGAAGCTGGTAAGGGTAAGGGAGCTGTAGGTGTCAATGTTACTGATGCTTCTAAGAACTACGTTGTAATGTTTAAATTGGATGGTTACTCTGAAGTCAGCTTCGGCGGTAACGTTGTCATCCCATAAGAAAGAATATCCTTTTTTTACTGCTAAAGCGGCAGAGTTAGTTAAAAAATATACTTCTCCTAGAACTTGTCTTGGAATGGGTCGTTATGCCTCCTATAAGGACTATGGCGAGGGACTTTGGAGAATTGGCTATGGAAGTGAGAAATTAAATAAAAGATTTCTGAGAGCGACTGATAAGGCTACTGAAAGAGAAATTTCAGATCAACTGATAACAGATTTAAAAGAGCTATCAAACTTAGTGAAAAAGTACGTTTTTGTTTCTCTTAATCTTAATAGACGTGCCGCATTACTTAGTTTTGCTCACAGTATTGGTATTTCGTCATTTAAAACTTGTCGTCTTTTAGAGCTAATTAATTCTCATTCATCAAGGATTAAAATTATTAAAGAATGGAGTCCATACATCAACGAGATATGGCAATCCGGTGGTAAATTGATGATTGATCGTAGAAGGGCAGAGTTAGATACGTTTCTTACTCCTAATAAGGATATTCCAACTTTTGTTGCTCATCGTTGTCATGTGAAGAGATGTTTATTAAATCTCCCTGAGACTTATACTGGGGCTCCCAATCAGGTGAAAGCAATTGAATATCTTGAGAAAAAACTGGCGAGCTGGGATCCTTCTGGAGAGGTCCTGCGTCAATTTTTTCGTTATTGGATTCAGAAGCCAACTGGTCTAGGATCTCTGCCGTCAACCAAGGTTGATCTCTAATGTAATCTAATGCGTCTAGAAGCTGCATTTCAGAGGTGTAATTCTCTATTAGTTCTTCATAGTTCATTAAGTTTTAGATTCTTGACGTTTAAGAGCTATTTTAAGCAGTATTAGATATCCGATTAAGTCCATTACAACATCCTCATCCTCCGCTAATAAACCTGCACCTTTTTGAACGCGATTGAGTTTATCATCTATTCGAACTAATAATTGTTCTACTGCGTTTGCTTTACTGAATATTCTTGTTGGGTTAAGTGCCGAATCTCCATATTTTTGGTTTTTGTAACAAAGGAGCTCTTTTACGTCTTCACATATCGCTTTTATAGCTTCTTGAGTTTCTGTCATGTTGGCCTCTAATAAGATAGTTGTATGAAACTACAATTTAATCATAGTTATGACGTTGATAACCGTCATGCGAATGTAAAACGAGCTGTTGATGACAGTGAAGGTCAAAGTTTTTTAAGGGTTTATGTTGAAAATCTTCGAAAGTCTGGTTGGCCACGTTATCCAGTCACTAAAGTATAATTTTTCCAAGATTAGAGAAAATATCTACAAATTTATCTGTTTGGTTAAAACCAAATTCAAGATTTGGTAAATAAATAAAATAACCCCAAAATAAAGGTGTTTTTAAAGTGTAAAGATCTTTACCATGAATGGTATTTACCCTATCTTTTAATATACATACTGGATAATCCCACATTTCTGGACATATTCTAATCATTTCAGGATATGTAGTGAAAAATAACGCCTCTGGTATGTTTCTTAATTTCCATTCTCTTACTAATCTTCTAAACCAAATAATAGAAGGTGCTTTTGAATTACCTGCTGCTTTGGAACTCCATCTCCAAGTACCTCTTTTTTTGCTGAATGAGCATCTTCCAAATGTAGGAGGAAAAAGATAGGTTTTTCCTGTCCATGGATCTTCAACATTTAATCCATCATCTTTCAATGTATATATTTTTTTTGCTTTTAAAAATTGAACATTAGCATCATATGTTGAGCATGGATCTAGATCTATATCTCCTAATAAGGCGTCTATATAAGGTAAAAAGTCTACTGGAGTAAGCCAATCATGAGTTATATGTGAAACTCTTCCTAAGAGATGTTTATAAGTTGCCCATGTAAGTTTTCTTTTTTTCACATTTTGACGAAATCTGCTCCTTCTGAATCAAGTTTATAGTGTATGAGAGACATTTTCTCTTTATCTTGAATAATGAATAGGGCTTCTTTTTCAGGTTCTATTGCCTCTGCTCTATTCAATGCATTTTTCATTACATCTGCAACGCCACTCATATCACGCTTATTAAGATCATTAACAGCAAGTTTTAGTTCCTCTAAATTTAGATAGAACATACTTTTCTTTTCATCTAGTGCGTCTGGTACATAAACCATTGCACCTGGTCCTTCGTTGTTATAGAAGCTTTTGAAAAAATCGCACATATCTGCACAGATACGCTCGACAGTGAGTTTCATTAATGTTGCTTCATCTTCTCCTGTTACATTGTGGAGAAGTTTTTTCAATAATTTGTCTCTTCTACTAGCCATAAGATCCTCTGTGCACTTTAGTTTATCAAGCTTTTACTTTCTTTTCACTTTCTTTTTTCATTTCGATCTTAATTAAATTTGCTAGACCTGATTTTTTTAATGTCTCTATGAGTTTGGGTAGAGGTCTATATAAAACTACTGCTTTTTGCATATTCCCTATTTTTTTGATCAATTTACCGTTTTCATCTCTTAGCTTTGTCAATTCTCCCTGTCGTATCAAGTATTCTGCAACACATCGATACCTTCGTTTTTCTGCTAAATTAATCTCTGGATAGCGATCACAAATAGTACTTGTTTTCATATCACTGAAAGTTAAACGTATTTGATCTGCCAATGAGAGTCCCAACATTAGATCTGTAGTACTAGTTTCATAACTACAAACTAGTTCTAAGTATCTGTGTAAATCTGCATTCTCAAAGCTACCTGATGGAGGTATAAAGATTTCTACTTGCTCAATTAATGAGTCGCATAGTAGTTCTCTATAGTTTTCTATTGTTACTGAGTTGATGTCTAGTTCAACAAATCTATAACTCTGATAAACATTAGCTTTATCTTCACTAGGTTCATAATTTGTTTGTTCTAACGTTTCTAGCCATTCCTCTGTGATATTTTGTTTCATTCGATGGCCTTGTCTTTCAAGATATTAGCGGACTTTTGATATTTATTCCATTGTTGTCGATGATCTAAACGTAATACATACTCATGATACTCTCGAATGTCTGTCATATGATCATCAAAATCTACAACTTCATACCATTTAGTTCCATATAATTCTTTTAGTCTCTTTTCACATTTTTCTTCTGATCCGCCATAGTTTTCAGCTTCCCATAGTGCTTTGGCAAATAATTTCTGTTGATAGGTCAGTAGTTCATTTAATTCTGGTCTAGACAATTTAGATATAAGATCGCTAAACTCTTGTAGGAAAGGGTATTTTTTATTATGCGTCGTCCGATCACTTACGCCGAATTGATCTTGATTTTGGCTTTGCTGCCTGTCGGTTGGGTTGGAGCTCAGCATTTACATGAGTTTGTGACAGATAGAATCAGTATAGAAGTTAAATTTAAATGAAGTTATGGGCAGATCTAGGACGCCTGGACAAGTAATAATGATGCCTGAGGAAAAGCCAGCTGCTCGTGCATATACTCAACTGACTCCACAAATAAGTTATCAAGCTTTAGCTGATCAAGGTAAGCGTATAGATGAAGAGACGTCAAAGATACAAGGACAGCGTTATGACGAAGTTGGGACTCCTGCTGAAATAGGGTCGCGTATGGCTGGTCGCAGGGTACAAGAAGCGGCATCTTATCTATCTTCTTTACCAACAGGAAAGGATATGGCTACTGGATTCCAGGCAACTGGCAGACCATTTAGTATTCAATCCACCCCACAGGGTACTGCAGCCGTTCCTACTACTCAGACAGCTACTTCACAACCAGCTACTAATACTGGAGCAACTACTCCAAATAATCCTAAATACCAAGCGGCAATAGATGCGGCAGCAGTTCGTCTTGCTGATGCAACTAAGGCTTATACCACTGCTAAGACTAGAGCAGCTACTCAGCCACGTCCTAAAGGAACTGTACATGACACTCCTTCTTGGGCTAAGGTTCCTGATAAAACTTGGATGCCTAAGGAGTTTGAATACGAAAAAGTTTAGATTAATCCAAAGTTAAGAGTATCTTTATAAGTATTAGTTATAAGACCAAAATTTATCTGTTCTTCAATATTTTCGTAGATATATCTCCAGTCAAGTACAGATACATTTAGTCCTATTGAATATTTTGTTTCTAGATATTTAATATCATTTGTTATTAGAAATAAATACTCTCCTGGATTTAATGCCATTGTTGGATAATCTTCTTCTTTTACTATTCCTTCGTCATCTAAATAATCAATAGCACCTTCTTTAAATACATATCCTTGATCATTAATAGGAAGTTCTTCACGTCTTCCGTCACTTTTTAACTCATAAAAGGCTAATAATGTATTTTTATTTGTTTCTTTTTCGTAAGAAAATTCTGAATAATTCTGTGTAAACTGAACAGTTCTTTCTTTTGATAATCTTATTTTATAAAAAGTTGTTTGCTTACGAGAAAGTCCCCCATGTTCATTGTTTATTGTCATGGACTTAAATATGGAGGAGAAATCTCCTAAATCTATAGGATCATTTAGATTATCTCCACTCCTTTGTGGTAGTGGATCAGATCCAAAATAGGAATTAGGTCCATATGCGGTTGGACCTGATCCTCCAGTTGGGTATGCTTCAACTGTTCCTAAGTTGTAATATCCAAGATTATTAGGAATTGTTGTTAGAAACCTTGCCATCTTCGATATTCAATCCAGTAAACAATCCATGCATAGGATGATTGAGATCATCTCTGCCAGATTCGTGATATTTTTCTTCCATTATTATAGCTCGTTCAGGGTAACACCCATCTTCTTCCATAGTTGGAGGATAAGAATAGTAATCCATAGCCTTTTCTAAGGCTGGTTTTACTAATTCTGCCTCTTTTTTTGTGTTAAACCAGGCCGAATATGTTAAATCTCCACCTAAATTTATTAGTGCTGCATATTGTTTTTTATCTAAATGATAATTACTAGGTATTATCTCGCTGCTTTTCATTACTAGTTTTTTTCTCTCTGTAGTGTTGAAAGATGTCTCCGTGGGAGAGTTTGATGACCTTAACTTCATGACATTCTGGACAATTTTTGAGTTCTTTGATTGTAAGGTGAGTTGGGTTACAACAAAAGGTTTTACAAGTTTTTTTATTAAAAATTCGGTATTTACCTGTGTAACCTCTACTCAACCAGAAAGCAACCCTCGCGGCAGATTGAGTTTTAGCAGAATGGAAGGGAGAAGGAAAATAAGCGGTTGACTCAGTATTATTTTTTCTAGTAGAACCTTCCCAAACCCAACAATCATCTTTTCCTTTTATATCTACCTGTTCCCAAAAACGACGGACTTGCCAATACCAACGAAAGTCAAAATTAGTGACATCTACAGAGCATCTACCTTTTTTTATTTCTTCCATGCAATCCAAACATTCTCCCATTAAGCCAAAGTTACCTTTGTGAGTTTTTTCATTTTTTTGATGCCAAGGGCATTCTAGTTCGTTGGTCATGTGATAGGTAAGGTTGAATTTCTTAGCTTCTTCGGGGTAAAGAGTTGTAAGTTTTTTACATGTCGAAATTATAGTCTCCCAATCCTTCTTTGAGTTTTCTTGATCTGTCACCTCTTCATAGGTTTCATAATTACATATACGTCTAACAGTATGATATGGGACTTTATAAGTCTTTGATAATTTCAAGCTACTCTTACCTTTTTTACTTTCCTCTCTTAATTTGGTTATTAAAGACTTATCAACCCCTTTATTATCCCTTTTTGTCTTTTCATATGCAACATCTGCTCTTGTTCCCCAGTAATAGTGATTTGGGTTTAGACAGTATTTTGATGAACAGACTGCTTTTCTGACGACAATTGATTTTGACTCATCAGCAAACTTATTTGCCATTGCCAGGATTAAGGGTCTTGCGTCTCTATTCTTATAAAGTAGGTGATTTGTTTTACTGGTTGTAAAACCTTGAAAAATTGCATGGGTATTCTTTTTTAGACACCAACATTGTTCTTTTTCTAGTAATTGCAAGGATATTTGAAAAGCTTTTGCAAAAGTTATTTGGTCATATGGAGTAAGACCAGCGTATAAAAAAACGTTTTCTTGTGTCATAAGAGGTAGGGGTTAGACCGAAGAGTACCTTAAATCTCAGTTATTGCAATATTTATTATTCAACACCCAAATATTATTTTTTTTATCCCTTTTTATTTACTTCTAAGAAAAGTGAGGTTAGGTACATGACTGTAATTTTCTTTCTATATACATTCTTATACCTACCCACAACATACACGTAGCTAAGTAAAAACCGTTATTTTTTTATAAACTTGGGTGTTGAGTCAAATCAATTGCTATATATAGTTTTTGAGATATAACAAAATGTATACGCGGGTTTCCCCTTACTTGTTTTATTTGGTGTTTTCAAGAAATCGATAACTTTTCTAGCTTTGGATTAGGGTTGTGGGTGTTAAATCAAAGGAAAATGAAAAGCAACAGTCATACTCCTATCCTCAACAAGTTGCATATTCTTCAAATAAATCTGCAAATTCGTTTGCTTGATATTCATTTTGCGTTATACGACATAGTCCTCCTCCTTTTCTACAAATCCTGTAAGACTTGTTACCGGATTGATTGAAGATTTCTATTGTTGTTCCATGAGGTAAAGTCGTCATTTTAACTACAGTTTCCCAGTGATAATATTATAAGAAATAGATAGAGAAAATTAAGGTGGGACTTGAAGCTATTTGGTCAAATCCAATTACTCAGAGAGTTGTTAAAAGCGGTCCGATGCGTTTTGCTGGAGGTATTTTAAGTAAGGCAGCTAGTCTGCCTGCAATGTTGGCGTATGAAGAGTTCTTTGGAGCTAATCCTTGGGGTGATGAAAATTCTCCAATGTACGGAAAAGGTCCAGGAAGTTTGGAATATCAGGCAGCTTTAGAGAACGCTAATGCAAATGGTAGAACTAGACCTATTGAAGAGGATTACCTTATAACCGCACCAATATCTGGATCAACATTTAAGACATCATCAGAACCTTATATTGATCCATTGTCAGATGAATTTGGCAAGAGGTATCCAGCTCAGGCTATTACTACTAGTCAGTCTGCTGTTACTGATAGTCGGCTTAATGAAACGGCAAAGGCATTAGAAAAGTATGGATTTAATGAGAATTTTGCTTTACAACCTAATTCAGACGGAAATTATAACGTTGTTCGTAGTGAAGCTGGACAGAAAGCCGACGCACTTGTAGCTGAGAATGATGCACTTTTAGCTGAGAGAGATGCATGGTTGGCTAGGACTGCAAATAGTCCAGCTGCTAGAGCAGGTCATAGTGATGAACAAAGATGGAATCTTCAACAAAAAACTAGAGATTTTAGAAATGCTCAAAAGACTGGAACTATGGATGAATTTGCTCAGAAGTATCCAAATTCCAATACGGCTAAAGAAAGAGCTATTAGAAATAGAATACCCTCAGTCATGGATATGGAGTTTTAGTAGTTCCTGATTAGTGAAAGTTATAATTAATGTACATACTTAATAAATAAATGAACGGCGCGGGATTTGATCCTTCCGGATTAACAATGGATGAGGGATTAGGTGATCCTCGTCGTCAATCAAAATTACCAGGTGGTTATGCAACTCAAGGTCAAGCAGTTAGTGCACCTTATGCAGAAGCCAATGTAAGAGCAGCTGAGAAAA
>Ga0115012_10002195_pt1 | contig 11353 bp, 8 predicted proteins | sample TroAtlMetagenome_FD_88706 | JGI IMG/M metagenome (GOLD analysis project Ga0115012, IMG submission 88706) | Marine eukaryotic phytoplankton communities from Atlantic Ocean - Tropical Atlantic ANT10 Metagenome | ecosystem: Environmental > Aquatic > Marine > Oceanic | place: Tropical Atlantic Ocean...
CTTTTATTGTTTTATCATTTTCAAAAGTTTCTGCTAGTGAAACAAAAGGTGTGATTTCAACTATACAACCTATAAATGCATTAGTAACCGCAGTAGTTGGAGATACTGGTAAAACAATTTCAATCGTACCTGCTGATATGACACCTCATGATTTTAAATTAAAACCATCTGATGCAAAAAAATTACAAGATGGAAATTTAATTTTTTATGTTTCAAGTCATTTAGAGAGTAGTATTGTAAAATTTTTTGAAAATTTGCCTAAGAATATTAAAACTATTAACTTAATGGAAGAGTCAGGGATTAATCATCTTCCTATACGTGATAATGAAGCATGGGAACGTCATGATCATCATGGTCATAATGATCACGATGACCATGATAAGCATGGTAAAAAACATGACGATCACGATGACCATGATAAGCATGGTAAAAAACATGACGATCACGATGACCATGATAAGCATGGTAAAAAACATGATGATCACGATGACCACCAAATGGAAGAAGATGTTCACATTTGGTTAAGTCCAGATAATGCTATTAAAATAGTTAAAAAAATAAACAAAGAATTAAATTTGTTTTTTCCTGAAAATAAAAAAATATATGATCAAAACTCAAAAAAAATTATAAAGAAAATTAGTTCTTTAAAAAAGGAAATAGCAAAAGAGTTAGCTCCTATTAAGAATAAACCTTTTATTGTATTTCATGACGCTTATCAATATTTTGAAAAAACTTTTGGGTTAAATGCTGTTGGATCTGTTGCGCTCGAAGGTGATATTGCGTCTTCACCTAAGCAAATATCATTCATAAAAGATAAGATTATTAAATCAAATGCATCATGTGTGTTTCAAGAGCCTCAATTTGACAGTAAATTAGTTAAAATAGTCGTTGAGGGCACAAATGCTGAAATTGGAACTCTAGACCCTCTCGGTGTTGGTGTTACATCTAATGAAGATTTCTATTTACAACTCCTCAAAAACATGTCTAAAAGTTTGAAAGAATGTTTAGGATGATATTTTGAAATGTTAATATGTGAGAATCTTTTATTTTCTATAGATGGCCAAAAATTATTCTCAAATATTAATTTTAATATTGAAACCGAAAAGGACCTTTTAATAACAGGTCCTTCAGGTATTGGTAAAACAACTTTATTAAGCATTTTATGTGGTCTTCAAAGACCAACAGATGGAAATATATTATATAACGAAATTAATCTTTATAAATTAGTTGAAAATAAAATTGACGAATTTAGAGGAAAACAGCTCGGCATTGTTTTTCAAAATTTTAATTTAATAAACGCATTTACAATTAAGCAAAATTTGCAACTAGCTAACACAGCTTCAGGCACAGAAGATTACGACCATCTATATAACCTCCTTCAAAGAGTTGGCTTAGCTGATAAATCACATATCAAAGTATCAAAATTAAGCATTGGTGAAAAACAACGGGTTGCTGTCGCGCGTGCTTTTGCTGGAAAACCGAAATGGGTTTTTTGTGACGAACCTACGTCATCATTAGATGATAAAAATACGGATATTATAATAAACCTTATTAAGGAAGAGAGTTTAAGGTGTAAAGCCTCATTGATTTTAATAACTCATGATAAACGTATTCAATCAATTCTTAATTTTGATCAAATTTTAAAATTAGGAGAAAAGATATAAATATTTTTTTAATTTCATTTTTATATTTAAAATCCAACCCAACCAACTTCTTAATCAGTATGCTTTTAATGATTTTAGGTATGACTATAATAACAGTTTCAATTTTAGTTAATCAAATTACTAAGGATACTTTTAACAAAAATAATCCTAACTTAGATGTTATTGTTGGTGCAAAAGGAAGTCCGCTGCAATTAGTTTTGTCTTCCATTCATCATATTGATATTCCAACTGGTAATATTAGCTATAAAAATGCAAAAAATATTATTAAACACCCTGCTATCAAATTTGGAGTTCCTATTTCCTTAGGAGATAATTTCCAAAATTTTAGGATAGTTGGTACAGAAAAAAAATTCTTTAAGCTTTATAATGCACAGATAGAAACAGGCTCGATTTGGAGAAAACCTATGCAATCTGTTATTGGTTTCAATGTAGCTAATTCTACAAAGTTAAAAATAGATAAATTCTTTGTTGGATCTCATGGTCTTATTGACACAGGAGATGTTCATGCAGAACAACCTTACAAAGTAGTTGGAGTATTAAAAAAAACAGGAACTATATTAGACAATCTCATTATTACTAGTTTAGATAGCGTATGGCTTTTACATTCTAATAAAAGTGATATTAAAAATAGTCGTGATAGCTTAGAAGTTACAGCATTATTATTAAAATATAAAAATAAAACTTCAGCCTTTTCATTTCCAAGATTGATCAACAGAAATACAAATATGCAAGCAGCTAGCCCTAACCTAGAAATTTCAAAATTATTTAAATTAACTGGGGAAGCCCATAAAGCTATCAACTATTTGAGTATCTTGATAGTATCATTATCGTTTGCAGGAATATTGTTTACACTTTTAAATAATATTAGCGAAAGGAGGTATGACCTTGCCATATTAAGAACTCTTGGTTTTTCAAAGGAGAAAATTTTTTCCATAATCTTAATTGAGGGTATGACTATTTCATTTTTAGGAAGTTTTATTGGCCTAATATTTGGAGGAATAGTTTATAAAAGCATTGAGTATTTTTCTCTGCTAGGAAAAAATATAATTGCAGGCCAGTTTGAACTTATCTATGAACTTTTTGTGGTATGGTTTATTATTTTGATTATTTCTTTTGTTGCTTGTCTTGTCCCTTGCATCAAAGCATATAAACAAAATATAAGGTCAACTTTACTAAACAATTAAAAATTGGTTTTAAAGGACGTAAAGTAAATTATGAAAAAAATTTTAATTATACTTATTGGTTGTTTATTATCGTTCAAAACATTTGGTTTTGAAAAATTTAATCTAAATGATGTTGATCCATCTGAAAATATTATAGTAGAAGATTTGTATAAGCCTCTTGAAGTAACAGGAGATGCAATACCTTGGCAATTATTTGGAAAAACTAAAGAAATTGAAGATTGTACAATTGATAAAGATGGTTTTGATTATTGTCTTATAAAACCAGTTTATGATGACAAAATTAAAAAATATAATGGAAAAAAAGTCACTATAATGGGCTTTATGTTTCCACTTGAGCAATCAGAAAAACAAAAAAGGTTTTTGATTGGACCTTATCCTTTGAGTTGTCCGTTTCATTATCATGTTGGGCCATCGCAGGTTATCGAAATCAGTTCAGATGAAGCAGTTGACTTTTCTTTCGACCCTATAACTATTAAAGGTGAACTCAAAGTAAGATATAATGAAGAAACTGGAACTTTTTACTATTTAAAAATTATGAAGTTATAACTTAAAAAGTCTCAGAAACACCCCAAATATTAGTGACCTGACTTGATAGAACACCTCCGTTACCGTGAGCTACCGACAATTTTGCATTATTAATCCAACCTCCTTCTAATCTTTTTCCTACATCATCGCCAGAAGAATTTCTTAATTGTCGAATGGCCTCTAAAGTTACAAAAAGACCATACATTCCAGGATGCACACATGATAAACCTCCACCATTAGTATTAACTCTTAAAGTTCCATCTGGACCAATATTATTATTTTTTACTAACTCTATAGCCTCACCTTTTTTACAAAAACCTAAATCTTCAAGAAATAAAAGAGTATTAATTGTAAAGGCATCATATAACTGTATTGTATCCATATCAGCAGGTTTATAACCAGACATCTCAAAAGCTCTCTTGCCACTATCTATAGCTGACGTTCTTACTAAATCCGGCATTTCTGATACCATGCGATGATGGTGCTCCATTGCAGCTCCTAACAAATATATTGGAGTGTTTTTGGTATCTTTTGCCCTATCAGATCTAGTCATTACCACCGCAGCTCCCCCATCTGTTACTAAACAACAATCTAGTTTACCAAGCGGGTCAACTATTGGCCTTGCAGATAATACGTCTTCTACACTCAAAGGACCTTTCTCGTGAGTATAAGCTCTTGGATTTAGCAAAGCCCAATCTCTTGCTGAAACAGCTACATTTGCAAGATCTTCACGACTGGCTCCAAATTCATGCATATACCTCTTAGCTGCTAGAGCATAGGCAGTAACAGGCATCCTAGGTTCGTATTGTGCTTCATATGGCATAGCTTCAGAAATTGTTTTAAATCCTCCAATGCTCTTTTGATTAGAACCATATGCAACAACAGCAACATTTATTAATCCAGCATCCAAAGCCAAAGCTGCTGTTAAAATGTGGGATAAAAAACTTGAGCCACCGATTTGAGATCCATCAGCAAATTTTGGTTTTAAACCAAGATACTCAGATAAGGACATGGCTGCCATTGAATGGAAAGCTGTCGCAGCAAACACTCCATCAACTTCATTTAATTTTATTCCGGCATCATCTAAGGCATCGTGAACAGAGTTAGCCATTATCTCCATAGCACTCCAACCTGATGCTATACCACAACCACTTTCTGCTAAACCAACAACAGCAGTTTTTCCTTTTAAATTATTAATATCATTTTGGTTCATAATTATTATCCTTGTAAAACATCAAAAATTATTGCTGGTTCTCCGTTTAAATCTGAAATTCTAGCTTTTACTTTTTGACCAATATCTAACTTATCTGGTTCCACTCCTTCAACCCTTGCCATCATTCTTGGACCTTCCTCAAGAGTAATTAAAGATAAATTAAAATCACCACCTTTTTCTGGTAACCTTCTATTACATGTTGTGCTGTGAACAATCCCATTTCCCGATGCTTCAACCCACTCTAAATCACGTTCACCAGTTCCTGGAAAGGCTACACGTGGGTGAAAAAAGAATTGGTTTAAACTCTTACTTCTTTGAATCATAAACTTACCTTGAGACAAATAATTTTTAAATTGTTGTTCTGGTCCAACAGATCCTTTTAAATTCTCTGGCATTTTTGCTCCTTAAAAATATTTTATTTAGTTATTATTAATGCATCTAGGGCTACAATATCATTTTTCCTTACTAAAATTGGGTTCATTTCAACTTGATCAATACAATCAGAATTAGCTGCAATTAAATTAGATAGGTTAACGATAGCGGAAATTAGAGATTTCATATTAATAGGTGACTGTCCCCTCGCTCCAAAAAAAATATCTTTACTTTTTAAAGATGAAATCATTTTTTCTGCTTTTTCAAAAGAAATTGGAGCTTCAGCAAACGAAATATCTTTCATTACTTCTGTGTAAATACCACCAAGCCCAAACATTATAATTGGCCCAAAAACTGGATCTGTTTTAGCTCCTAAAATGCATTCAATACCACCTGTTATCATTGGTGATATCATTACACCATCAATTACAGCGTTGGGTGCTTTTTCTGTGACATTTTTATGAATTGTTTTAAAGGCTTCTTTGGCTTGTTCAATATCTTCAATATTTAAAATTACTCCACCAACATCAGTTTTATGTTGAATATCTGAAGAAAGAATTTTCATTACATATTTGTCGACATTATTTTCAAAAATAGGAGATAAATCTTCTGACTTAGTTATCAATGAAGATTTTGCAATTGGCAAATTAGCTTTTCTTAAAATTTCACTACAATCAATTTCATTTAATCTTTTTTTAGGAATATTTATTTTATGATCCTGTTTTTTGAAAGCTTGTTTAATTTCAGTTGAGTTAAACTTCTCTCCAAAAAACATAAGTGCAGACATTGCCACCACAGCTCTCGTTGGGTCTTCAATACACAAGAAGCCTTCATTTTCATATGTCTTAATAATTTCGTCTGGAGCAACCATGGAATTAATAAATAATTTATCTTCATAACCTGTCATAGCTTGTTTCAAAGATGAAAGTAATGGTTGTGACAAAAGTGGTGAGCCAGCAACAGATGTCCAAAATCCAATTAATGCATCGTAACCACCTCTAGAAAGCATTAAATCAGTAAACTTAGGTACAATCGATAAATCATTAAAAAATTGTGCGGTAACATCTACTGGGTTCATTGGTGAAGCAAAAGGCACAAGCTGTTTCAATTTATCTTGAGCATCTTGAGGCATAGGTCCTACTGTTAACCCTTCATCAGACGCGGCATCTGCCATTAAAACTCCTCCACCACCAGAAATTGTTACTAAACCCAAGTTTTTTCCTGCTGGAAATATCCGCGGTTTAGTTGCATATGCTACATCTAGCATCTCTTCGGTGCTTCTTACCCTATAAGCTCCATGAGCTCTTAAAACTTCGTCATAAACAGCGTCTTCTCCAGCTAAAGATGCTGTGTGTGAGTTAGCTGCGGCCGCTCCTACTTCTGACCTTCCAACTTTCATAAAAATCACAGGTTTTTTTTCAGATCTTGCTGTGTCCAAAGCCTTAGTAAACTGTTCTCCGTCTTTAACACTTTCTGCATATGCCATAATTGAATGTACATCTGGATCTTCTGCCATTAACTGAATTGTTTCTCCCACAGATAAATCAACTTCATTTCCTGTTGTCATCCAGTATCTAATGCCTAAACCTCTTTGATGTGCTACCATATATATATGACTTCCATAAGCTCCTGATTGACTGGCAATTGATATCCCCCCAGGCCTAGGAGTAGCTCTATCTATTGTTGAAGTAAATGTAGGGTAAAAATTTGTAGCTGAATTAAAAAGACCTAGGCAATTAGGACCTATTACTCTAAGTCCACTATCTTTACTAATTTTTTTAATCTGATTTTGAAATATTTCTCCTTGACCACCAATCTCTGAAAATCCTGAAGAAAAAATTAATGCAGTTTTTGCCTTTTTTTCAACTGCCTGTTCTAAAATAGGGACAACTATTTTAGAAGGGACGGCAATTAAAACAAAGTCTAAATCTTCCTTTACATCTAACAAGGAAGAGTAAGCCTTAATTCCTTGAACGGTGTCTCTGTTTGGATTAATAGGAAATATACCACCCGAAAATTTTTGTTCAATCATGTGAGCTAATGGACGTCCTCCAATTCTAGCCTTGTTATCTGAAGCTCCAACAATAGCAATTGACTTAGGTGACATAATTTCTTTTAAAGTAGTCATCTTTTACCTTTAATTAATAGACAAGTGTAAAACAGTGTATAATCTACTTTAAATAATAAACTTGTTAAATGAAACATTAAATATAATTAATCAGATTGTTTAAATAATTAAAATGCCAAGAATTCTTGTTTTAAGTTGCTTGATACAGATGATTTCCATGACTGGGTTTGCTGTTTGGCCAATCTATTTAATTGATTTACAATCATTATGGAATTTATCAAATACTGAGGCTGGATGGGTCAGTGGATCTTTTTATATTGGATATGTAATTGCAACCCCATTTTTAGTAAGCATGACAGATACATTTGATGCAAGAAAGCTATACTGCTTTTCTTCATTACTTGGCTGCTTAGGATTATTATTATTTTCTTTTTTTGCTAGTAACGCTATAAACGCTTCTATCTACTGGTCTCTTGTTGGAGCTGGTCTTGCTGGCACATATATGCCCGGACTGCAAATTCTTAACTCTAGACTTAATAAAATTTCAAGAGAAAAATATGTAGCTGTTTACACATCTTTTTTTGGGTTGGGCATAGCGTTTTCTTTCTCACTTTTTGGAATTTTAAAAAGTTATGAAGTTTCTTGGGAAAACGCTTTCCTTTTTGCCTCTATTTTCCTTTTTTTATGCGCTTTCCCTTTATTATTATTCTCAGGGGAAGAAATTGAAGAAATAAAAAAAAGGCCATATCAAGGTATTATAAAGGTTATTATACCTATTTTTTCTACATTTAAAAATAAAAAAGCATTACCTTTTATACTTGGTTATGGGGGGCATACTTATGAATTATTTGGTTTCAGAAGTTGGACATTTCCATGCATTTTATTTCTCTCAAATTATTTCAAAACTTCTGTAAGTGATGCATTTATTGCAAATTGTATTGGTTTAATGGGATTTTTAGGTATTTTTGCATCTATTTATGGGGCTAAATATTGTATAGGAAAAGATAGAGCAAGAATAGTTAGTAAAATGGGATTATTATGTTTCATCGGTTCTATTTTAACAGCTATTTCTTTTTGGTTTAGCTTTTGGTTAGCACTCTTAATGCTATTTATATATAACGCTCTTATAGTATTAGATTCAGGCTCATTAACGACAGGAACAGTTGTTAATGGGAAACCAGAGGAAAGAGGAGTAAGACTAGCTCTTCACTCAATGGTTGGTTTTTTTGGAGGTGCTTTAGGAGGCCCTATAATTGGTTTTGTTTTAGATAACTTTGGGGGACAAACAAGTCATCTAGCTTGGTTCTTATCATTCATATGTTTGGGATTTGGATCTTTATTCTCAACATTGACTTTTAAGTATTATTTGTCAAAATTTAAATGACAACATACCTTATAAGATATTATATATACCTATATTTCATCAAATGGAGAGAATTCTATGAATACAAAGATTTTACTTAATGAACGTCCACACGGAGAACCTACTTTACAGAATTTTAAAACTGTTAAAGAAGACATTAGATCTCCTAAAGAAGGTGAAGTTCTTTTAAAAACAATCTATATGTCATTAGATCCATATATGCGTGGTAGAATGAATGATGCTAAAAGTTATGCTAAGCCTGTTGAAATTGGTGAAGTGATGGAAGCAGGTGCTTTAAGTCAAGTTGTTGAAAGTAAATCAAAAGATTTTAAAGTTGGTGACTTCGTAGAAGGTCGAACTGGATGGCAAGACAACCCAACTGTAAATGCTAATGAATTAAGATTAATTGATCCTTCAATGGCACCACTTTCTACTTCAATTGGTGTTTTAGGAATGCCTGGCACTACTGCTTATGTAGGAATGCATAACTTTGCGAAACCTCAAAAAGGAGAAACTATTGTTGTTTCAGCTGCTTCAGGCGCGGTTGGAGCAACAGTTGGTCAAATTGCTAAAATTTATGGATGTAGAGTTGTAGGTGTCGCTGGTTCTGAAGAAAAATGTAATTTTACCAAATCAGAATTAGGATTTGATGAATGTATTAACTATAAAGATGAAGATTTTAAAGAAAAGCTTAAATCGGCTTGTCCTAATGGAGTAGATATTTACTGGGAAAATGTAGGTGGCAAAACATTTGATAATGTGATGCCACTCCTTAATGATTATGCAAGGATACCTGTGTGTGGTTTAATTTCTCTATATAATGCCACTAGCATGCCAGGTGGAGATAAAGATCGTTTACCATTGTTATTCAGACAAATTCTAACAAAAAGAATGATGATAAAGGGATTTATAGTTTTCAATCATTATGATCAAAGAGAAGAATCTATCATTGCTCTGTCAAATTGGATTAAAGAAGGTAGAATTAAGTATAAAGAAGATTTTGTTGAAGGACTAGAAAATGCTCCAAATGCATTTATTGGTTTGTTGAATGGCAAAAATTTTGGGAAATTAGTTGTTAAAGTTAGTCCAGATCCAACCATCTAATTAGTCATCTTTTGATAGCCTTAATTAAGGCTATCAAAACTCTTTTTGTTTTTAACTAAATCAATTAACAACTCTGGCGGTGACCAAAACCTTTCATCTTCTTGAGAAAACTTTTGAATGTTTGCCAAAATTTTATCTAATCCAACCATATCAGCATATTTCATAGGTCCCCCTCTCCATTTAGGGAAGCCATAGCCGTTGGTATAAACAACATCTATATCAGAAGGCCTAACAGCAATTTTTTCTTGAAGAATTTTGGTTCCCTCATAGACCATGGCTGCGATATATCTATCTAAAATTTCTTGGGCAGAAAAATCTTTAGGGGTTATTCCAACTCTTTTTCTTTCATCATTACATATAACTTCTATCTCTGGGTTAGGTGTAAGAAACTCTACACCTTCACCATAAAGATAATATCCTTTTGAAGTTTTTTGTCCAAACCAACCCCTCTCGCATACTCTATCAGCAATCTCTACATATCGATCATCTTTGTGACGAAATGGAGCTTTTCTTTTTCTTGTAGCCCAGCCTATATCACCTCCAGCTAAATCTATGACTTGGAAAACACCCATTGCACATCCAAAATCTCTTAATACTTTATCAATATGAAATGGACTCGCCCCATCTTCTACCATGTGATATGTCCCTACTAAGTATTTGGAAAGGATTCTATTGCCAATAAATCCATCACAAACGCCAGAACGAACTGGAACTTTTTTCATTTTTTTTGCTAGCATAAAAGCTGTTGAAACAGTATCTTCTGATGTTTCCTCAGCTACAACAATTTCTAATAATTTCATAATATTTGCGGGTGAAAAAAAGTGAAGACCTATTACCCTGTGGGGACCATCAACTACTGTAGCAATTTCATTTACGTCTAAATAACTTGTATTTGAAGCTAAAATACATTTTTTGTCACACACCTGATTCAGTTTAACAAAAACCTCTTTTTTGATATCCATATTTTCAAAAACAGCCTCTATTATTAAATCTCTATCTTGTAAAACACTCATATCTGTATTTGAGTTAAATAAATTCATAATTTGATTTTTTTGATCAGGCGTCATTCTGCCTAACTTAACATTTCTCTCATATGTTGAATTGATTTTATCAAGAGCCTTTTTAATCGCTTCCTGATTTTGTTCAATCATAATTACATCAAATCCAGCATTCATTGCAGCCATTGAAATACCTGTGCCCATAGTGCCACCGCCAATGACACCAATCTTATTCAATTCCGAAGGTTTTCCATTTTTTAACTCAGGTATTTTTGTAATTGCTCGTTCAGCAAAAAAGGAATGAATTAAGCCTTGCCTTTGAGGACTTTCTATACATTCTTTGAAAAGCTTTCTTTCATTTTTAATGCCTTCAGAAAACTTTAAACCAAGTCCCTCCTCAACAGATTTAATAATAGCATGTGGCGAAAATAAATTTTTATATTTTTTTAATGCATTGACCTTAGCTTTAGCAATGGTTTCTTTAATGGCTTCTGAGTTATTAATTTTATCGATAATTTTTGAAGTTGGTCTTACACCAACCCCTTCACTAAGTAGTCTCTTAGCATATGCCACACCGTTTTCTATAGTTTTATCATTTGCAGCAATTTCATCAATAATACCATTATCAAATGCCTCTTTAATAGGAACATGTTTTCCAGTCAGCATCATATCCAGAGCCATTGAAACACCACAAAGTCTAGGAAGTCTTTGTGTGCCACCTGCTCCAGGCAAAATACCAAGTAAAACTTCTGGCAACCCAACTTTAGTATTAGGAGCGGCAATTCTATAATGAGCGGACATGGCAACCTCCAACCCTCCTCCCAAAGGAGTTCCATGAAGAGAAGCAACTACTAATTTGTCA
>Ga0115012_10002197_pt1 | contig 11352 bp, 12 predicted proteins | sample TroAtlMetagenome_FD_88706 | JGI IMG/M metagenome (GOLD analysis project Ga0115012, IMG submission 88706) | Marine eukaryotic phytoplankton communities from Atlantic Ocean - Tropical Atlantic ANT10 Metagenome | ecosystem: Environmental > Aquatic > Marine > Oceanic | place: Tropical Atlantic...
GATGAGTGTTGGGGTTTATGCCTCGATCTCTCTGAAGAGTATGGTCACTCTGAAGTATGGTATGGCAAATGCCTCATGGGTGAATACCATAATGGACAGTAACCCAACTGTCCTTTTTTATTGATAAAAAATCCGGCCTGAATCCAGTCGGCAAAGTGGCACACACTTACCCCACAGGTTTCAAAAATCCTGTATATTAAGAGAGTCAAATGAATCACACCCAAATGATTGACCCCAGATTTGAAGACGAAGCACTTTCAGCATTAATGGAAGAGGCATTCTCTCAAACCGAAGAGGAAACCAAATTTGACGTTGATGCATACTTCAACGGAAATTATGACTACTAAATTCCCATCCGTCAACCCTACTGATTTTCACATGACAAACTACCCTGCAAGCATCTATTCTGAAATTGAAACATTTTGTAATGAAAATGAGTTCACAGTAGATTACTTCCTTCAGGAATTCGCTCAACAGGAAGAGCAGTTACAGAGACCATTTACTGCATGGCGTGGGCGTGGCGGTCTAAGCGAATGCTAAACCAATCCACAAACTGTCACACTAAACCCCCATTAGGGGGTTTTTTCATGTATATTAAAAGAGTAAACATCGGAATCAATTCCTATGCCTGTAAAGTCTTCTAAATCTGCATCTACTACAACCCCACGTAAGAGACGCACCCGTAAGACTTCAACTAAGACTGCCAGAGTTGACAAAGTGATTAAGGAAGTTCAGGCAGTGCTTGACGCACCCCGTGAAACTGCCAAAGTTACTGTTACAACTTTCAAAGGTGGCAAGGTCGTTGCAAAGAAAATCACTTTGAAACGCCCATCAACTGCCCGTCTCATCACACCTCAAAAATATCTTAAGGATATTTCAACAAGGTGGGCGATCCACAATTATGAAATCCAGGAACTTCTTAAGGATTTCACTAAGGGATTTGAGGCAGTGAAACCCTACCACGCACAGTTGGTAAAATTAGTCACTAAGTAGGACACTCTACAAACTGACACACACGCACCCCACGGGGTGCTTTTTTATTGGTATTATAAGAAAGTAATCAAAAGGAGCATCAATGCATCTTCGTCCTATCGCTTCCAACATGACTCAGTTGGACCTCTCAGATGGCACCTCAGTTTTATTCTCATATAAAACACCCGTGGCATGTTTATCTGATAATGGATATTACAGAACTTCTAAGAAGTGGTCCGTCACAACATCCCGTCACATCAACAAGTGGTTAGGGGGTGTATTAGCAAAGGAGCAACCCCAAGCATATTTTGATTCATTATGTGCAGGTTTCTAAACTGACCACCAAACCCCCTAACGGGGGTTTTTTATTGGTATTATAAAGAAGTGGGAGAGCAATTCCTAGTCTCTGACATAAATGGATACTCTTTCCCACACCCCATTTTTCTACTTTCGTTTTTATGACTAAAAACACTCACATCGAACACCCCGAAGACAGCATCCTCACAGGTGACCTATCTGTATTGGATGCTTTTTTATTACCCCTGCTTCTATCATTGAAAATAGATGGGGCACCTGCAATCGTATGGGGTCGCAATCCTGCCACGGGTTGCCAGTTCGTTGGCACTAAGTCAGTTTTTAATAAGAAGAAAATCATCATATGTGAAACCCCATCCGACATAGAAAAGTTCTATGGTCACAAACCCGCATTAGAGAAAATCTTAATGTACTGCATGGCGTATTTGCCAATCACTAAAAACATTTATCAGGGTGACTTTATCGGGTTCGGCGGTGCTAAGAATTACAGACCGAACACACTAACCTATAAGTTCCCGGAAACCGTAGATGCCAAAATCATCATGGCACCTCATACAAAGTATTTTGCTGCGGAGGATTTACGTGATGCAATCGCAATGCCTCTTATTGAGAAATTAGAAAGCGGTGAGCATGTGAAGTTCGTTCAACCCACGGCATTTATTGCAGATGATTTCAATGAGGGTAGAACGGATGCCTTCCATGATCTTAAAGTTTTGATTGACCATGCTAAGAAGACGGCGGCGGATGTTGATTTTGTAGATGAGCGAACAGCAAAGAAAATCAAATTAAACATTAACGCTCTCATCCGTGAGGGTAAAGAGATTGACAGTGATGCGTTTGAGTGGGCGGGTCTATGCTCCGCTTCGTTGATTGACTTATGGCATACTGTAAATGAAATCAAATTAGCAGCGTTGGATTCGTGCGAAGACAATGCGGAGTTTGAGACCTGCATGAATTACACGGAACGGACTAAGGGTGAGGGGTACGTCATGATTACCCGCTTTGGATATTTTAAATTAGTCAACAGACGTGAGTTCAGTTACAGTAATTTCATAAACCCTAAGTTTGCCGCAGTCGCATAAGGTCATTCGTTCGTGAATCAGACAGTGGGGGGCGTTGTGCCCCCCCGTTATATAAAAATCGAAGGAACCCCTAGTCTACAAAGTGTTACGAAAGGCAGCTATAAGTACCGACCACTTAAAAATTTTTTTCCCTATATAAAATCGACGGTGGGATTTAAAAACATGCAAAAAAATTCTGGTGAAATTTTTACCTCCATAGAAGTCGATACAGTAACTGGGGAGTATTATACAGTAATTCCAGAAGCAGTTGTTAATGACTTAGGGTGGTTCGAAGAAACGTCGTTAAAGTGGTCAATTGATGGAAAAGAAGCAATTATAACAGAACAGGATTAACTTGACAAATGCTATATAATGGAGTATGATTCGAATGTAACTTATTATTCTTATGGCTAAAGGATTTACAGTAAAGGCAAAATCGCCCGTTACCAAGAAGAAAGACCAAGAATGGGATTATGATAAAGCAAAAGAAATGGTGAAGGGAAAAGCCATAGTATTTTGCTTACCTGGTAGAGGAGTATCATATGCATATCTAAAAAATTTCGTACAACTTTGTTTTGACTTGGTACAATCTGGTGCGAGCATTCAAATTTCGCAGGATTATTCCTCCATGGTCAACTTTGCAAGATGCAAGTGCCTTGGAGCTAATGTACTGCGAGGACCAGAACAAAAACCATGGGACGGCAAATTAAAATACGATTATCAGTTATGGATTGATAGTGATATTATTTTTAATTCAGAGAAATTCTGGCAGTTAATCTTAATGGATCAAGACATTGCTGGTGGTTGGTATGCTACAGAAGATGGTAGAACCACAAGTGTCGCACACTGGTTAGATGAGGAAGACTTCAGAAGTAATGGTGGAGTAATGAATCATGAAACCGTAGAGAGTATCTCAAAGCGTCGTAAACCATTTACAGTTGATTATACAGGTTTTGGATGGTTACTCATTAAAAATGGAGTATTCGAACATGAAGAAATGAAGTATCCATGGTTTGCTCCTAAGATGCAAGTCTTCGAATCAGGCGAAGTTCAAGACATGTGTGGCGAAGATGTCTCATTCTGCCTAGATGCAAAAGAGGCAGGTTTCGAAATCTGGTGTGATCCAAGAGTTCGAGTCGGGCACGAAAAATCAAGAGTAATCTAATGGCAAGAGATAAGTACAATATCTATTGTAAAGGAAAACAAATTTTTTCTGATTTATCACAGATGGAGTACTTTGATATTATGGAAGACTTGTCAATTGAATATTATCAGACAGGTCTTCCAAGTCCTCAAGATTTAAGGACTGAAATTTATCAAGACGACTAAATGGCATCAAAAACACCTATAACGAGTGAAAAGATACTGGAAATAGTCAAAAACAAGTGGCAAATTTTCGGTATCAGTGCCTTTCTTATTTTTATATTGCAACTTTTGTCATCAAAAGTGCTTATATCAGTATTTTTAGGACTAATTATCACGACTTTACTACCTTCTGAGTCATTGAGTAAGGTATTAAAGAAACTTTCAACTAAAAAAGAGGCAAATTAAGCAAAATGGCAGTAAAATCAAAGACTGGAGCATGGGGTTCTGAAGAAATTCTTAGTTCTCCGAAAAAAACTCGTCAGGGAAACGGAAAACACACGAAATATTCGGCAACTTCTCGTAACTCGGCTCGTAAAAAGTACCGAGGACAAGGAAAATAACCAAGGTGTCTCGAAAGAGGCACTTTTTTATGTAAAATCACGTATAAATAAAGAAAAACTCCTTGTTTATGGCGATTAAAAGGATATCAAGGGCATTTAAAGACATAACATTGTCTTTTGAACCTCATCCAATAACAAAAGACCTACCAATATTAAAGAATGAGAATGCGATACGTAGATCTGTAAGAAATATAGTCGAAACTATACCTACTGAACGCTTTTTTAACTCACTGTTAGGTTCTGAAGTAAGAAGTAGCTTATTTGGATTCGTTGATTTTGGTACTGCATCAGTTATTCAGAGTCAAATTGAGACTGCAATTGATAATTTTGAGCCAAGAGTAAATAATGTACAGGTTCAAGTTAATCCTACACCAGAACAAAATTCATTTGAAGTAACTGTTCTATTTGATATTATTGGACAAGAGTTTCCATCACAAGAATATACATTTATTTTAGAAGCAACGAGATAAAATGGGGTTTACTAAATACACAAACTTAGATTTTGATCAGATAAAGACTTCCATTAAGGATTATCTTCGTGCAAATTCAGATTTCACGGATTTTGACTTTGAAGGGTCTAATTTTTCGATATTACTTGATACATTAGCATATAATACGTATATTACTGCAATTAATTCTAATATGATTGTTAATGAATCCTTTTTGGATTCTGCAACTCTTCGTGAAAATGTAGTTTCATTAGCTAGAAATATAGGATATGTACCCCGTTCTAAGACGGCAGCAAAGGCAGAAATAACGTTCAGTGTAAAAAGACCTGATGGTAATGAATCAGGCACTGTGACGCTCAAGAGAGGTCTTATATGTACAGGAAATGTCAATAATACTTCATATGTATTTTCAATTCCAGAAAACATAACAAAAACTTTTGCTGAAACAGCATCAGGTGATTTTATAGCATCATTTGAAAATATAGAAATATATGAAGGAACATACTTAACGAAACAATTTACACATGATGGATCATTAGATCAAAAATTTATTATTAATAATTCATCTCTTGATACTTCTACACTTACAGTGTATATTAAAAATGAAAATGAAAATGGATTGGGAATACAATATTTTCCTGTAGATAACATTATTGGTGTAACTTCCCTATCTCAAATTTATCTTCTTCAAGAAGTACAAGATGAACAATATGAATTATTATTCGGTGATGGATTAATAGGTAAAAAATTAGGAACTGGTAAGGATAATGATGGTAATATAATTACCGCAAATTATATTATTAGTAATGGTAAAGAAGGTAATGGGATAAGAAATTTTGCTTTTTCTGGAAGTTTAGAATTATCTAGTGGAACTCTTTTGAATCCATCAGATATATCTGTTACAACTAACCAGGCATCCCAGAATGGGGGTGAAATAGAGTCAATTGACTCTATTAAGTATTTTGCACCTAAGATATATTCAGCACAGAGCAGGGCGGTTACAGCACGTGATTACGAGGCTATTATTAAGAAGATATATCCCGATACAGAAAGTGTTTCTGTTGTTGGCGGTGAAGAATTAGATCCTCCTGAATATGGAACTGTAACTATTAGTATTAAACCGAAAAATGGAACCTTTATTTCTGACTTTAATAAAACTAGAGTTTTATCACAATTAAAACAATACTCTATATCTGGTATAAGACAGAAAATACAAGATATTAAAGTACTATATGTGGAAATTGATTCTTCTGTATATTATGATGCCACTAAAGTATCTACTGCAAATTCATTAAAAGAAAGTGTAATCAATACATTGACTACTTATTCCAATTCAGTAGATTTAAATTCATTTGGTGGAAGATTTAAATATAGTAAAATCCAGCAACTAATTGATATTACTGATGGTTCTATAACATCTAATATTACTAAAGTAAGAATTAGAAGAGATTTAAGAGCATTAATAAATCAATTTGGAATATGAACTTTGCTTTGGTAATAGATTCCATGTAAATAGTGATGGATATAATATAAAATCGACTGGATTTACTATATCAACAGAACCAGGTACAGTATATTTGACAGATATACCTAATAGTGATAAGAAAACTGGAATTATATCAATAGTAAAACCAATTAGTAATGAAGAAACTAGGGTTGTTGTTAAATCTGCAGGAACTGTTGATTACATTAAAGGTGAAGTACTATTAAATACTATAAATATCACGTCAACAGTTAAATCTAATAATATCATTGAGATACAAGCTTTTCCTGAATCCAATGATATTCTAGGTTTAAAAGATTTATATTTGAATTTTAACATCTCTTCAAGTTCAATAAATATGGTTAAAGACGTAATTGCTTCTGGCGATGAAATATCTGGAGTAGTATTCTCTAGAGATTATTATACATCAAGTTATTTAAATGGGAATTTAATAAGACAGTAATATGATAAAGACTGGATTTGAATCTAGAGTAAAGATTCAACAGATAATTAATAACCAATTACCTGAATTTCTTTTGGATGAAAATCCAAAAGCTGTAGATTTTTTAAAGCAATATTATATTTCTCAAGAATATCAAGGTGGTCCCGTTGATATTGCAGAAAATTTAGATCAATATTTGAAACTTGATAATTTAACACCTGAAGTTGTAGTAGATAGCACTACTCTTGAATCTGATGTTACATCTACAGATACTACTATTACTGTTAATAGTACAAAAGGATTTCCATCAGAATATGGACTATTAAAGATTGATAATGAAATAATTACATATACTGGTCTAACAACTAATACATTTACTGGATGTAAACGTGGATTTAGTGGTATTACGTCATATCATGGTGATGTAAGTCAAGAAGAACTTGTATTTTCTTCTACTTCTGAGGATGGACATCTTGCTAATAAGAATGTACAGAATTTAAGTTCCTTATTTCTTAAGGATTTTTATAAAAAATTAAGATATACCTTTGCACCTGGATTTGAAAATATTAATTTAGATGAAAAATTAGATGTTAGTAATTTTATAAAAGAAGCAAAATCTTTCTATCAATCAAAAGGAACTGATGAATCAATTAGAATTCTTTTTAATGTTTTATATGGAGTAACACCAACTGTAGTAAATTTAGAAGAATTTTTAATTAAGCCATCTTCTGCAAACTATATTAGAAGAGAAGTTGCGATTGCTGAAATAATTTCTGGAAATCCTATAAAATTAGTAGGACAAACCCTTACAAAATCTACAGATTCTAATACATTAGCATCAATATCAGAAGTTGAACCATTTACAAGAGAAAATAAGCAATATTTTAAACTTTCACTCTTCATAGGATATGATGATAATAATTATGTTGAAGGTGATTTTAATATTACACCAAGTACAAAAAGTCTTGAAGAGGTTTCTATAGGTTCTTCTATAATTTCTGTAGATTCTACAGTTGGATTTGCAAAAACTGGAATGGTAATATCTGGTATTAATAGTATTACATATTCAGATAAAAGTATCAATCAATTTATAGGATGCACATGGTCTTCATCTTCTGGAGTTAATAAAGACATAGACATTGCTGATAATATTAGATCTGATGAAATTTATTATGGATTTGAAGATGGAGACTCTTCAAAACGTGTAGAAGTAAGATTAACTGGAGTATTATCTAAATTTGAGCAAGTATCTAAGAATTTAAAGGTTTCTAAGGGTGATATAATCTCAGTTAAGAGTCTTGGTGATTTAATAGAAAATCCAACAGGAGGTACTAAAACTTATAAACAAAAATTTGCAAATTCTTGGATATACAATACTAGTTCTACGTATGATATTTTAAATTTTGGAGAAACTTTATCATTAACCCTTAAAAGTGATATTGATAGATCAAGTTTAAAAATAGGAGATAGAATAGAAATTGTAGAAAAAGATGGGTTAGGTGGTTCTGATAAAGTAGTATATCCTACAACAGAATTATTTAATTCAACTACCACAAGTCTTGTTGGTGGTGAAGTTGATTTTGGTTCTATTTCAGAACCTTATATTGTTGATATAAATGGACGTTCAATACAATTAAAAGAGTTTACTGGTTTTACACCTGTTTCAGGTATTTCTTATGCATTGAGAAGAAAGATCAATAAAGCAAATAGTAATATACTCCCAATTCAATATGGAAATGATAAAATTATATCTGACGTACAAAATCTTTATGTTGATAATAATGATGAATATGCATATGTTGCATCTAATTCATTACCATCAGGGATGGAAGGATATACTGCACCATATACTTATCAAATAACAAAAAATATTAATTCTGATAAAATAAATTCTGCTAATAATTTAACTGATATATTATCAAATGGTGAATATACCACTATAAAATTTGATAATAAAGCACCATTTATTACTGGAGACAGGGTATATTATCAGCCAGATAGTGTCCCTATTAGTGGATTAATAACAGGATCATATTATGTTAAAGTTTTATCTGATGGACAATCTATTAAGTTATATAATTCATCATCTTTTATTGAAGATGATGTATCTTTAAATCTTTCACCACCATCAGGAGATTTTGGTACACATACATTTACATTGTATTCACAGAGATCTTCTACAATTGGAGCACAAAAATTATTAAAGAAATTTGCATTACCATCAAATATTAAAAATGGATCTAATGAATTAACTACTCCAGAAAATATTGGAATGTTGATTAATGGTGTTGAGGTTAAAGGATATAAATCATATGATAATGTATATTATGGACAATTAGAATCTTTAAATGTATTAAATGATGGTAATGGATATGATATCATTAATTTACCGACAATATCAATTTCATCTGGAATTGGGTCAACTGCTTATGCTAGACCTGTAATTAGTGGAAGTGTTGAAAAAGTTTATGTAGATGAGTTAGATTTTGATATTGCTGAGGTATCTTCAGTTACAGTAAGTGGTGGTAATGGTGAAGGAGCAGTTCTTGAACCAATAGTTACAAAAAGATCTAGAGAAGTTAAATTTGATGGAAGAGGAACTGTAAATTCTGGTGGTGTAACAATAGGAGGATCTCAATTAATATTCTTAGAGAATCATTATTTTACTAATGGTCAAGAAGTAATATATGATTCTAATAATAATTTAGGAACAGGAGTTGGTATTGGTACATCAACATTGTCTAATGGTGGAAGGTATTTTACATCAATTGACAATAATTTGACGGTTAAACTATATCCATCATTTGGTGAATATTCTAGTGGAATCAATACTATTGTGTTTAGTGGTATTAATTCAACAGGAATTCATAAATTTAAAACTGTTTCTAGTAAATTTACATTATCAGAAATAGATGTAATTAATGGTGGTAATGGATATACTAATAGAAAATTAATTGTTAAGCCTACAGGAATTAATACTGTTAGTAACACTATTAATTTTAAAAATCATGGATTTAATGATGGTGATAAGATATTATATTCCAATGATCCTTTAGTTGGTGGTGTTGGAGTAGATATTGTAGGTTTAACCACATTTACTGGAATAACAACAACATCTACTCAATATAGAATTTTAAAAGTAGATAATCATTCTTTCAGTGTTGCAAATGCTGGTGTAGGTGGAACAATAACATCATTCTACGAAAGAAGAAAACCTGTAAATATTACATCTGTGGGAGCTGGAAGTAGTTATCATAATTTCTTCTATCTTCCAATTGAAGTTAATGTAAATTATACTTCTGCTGGAATTGGTAGTACTTCTCAAGTAATCACAATTACTCCGATAGTAAGGGGTAGTATTATTGATGCATATGTATATGAAGGTGGAGCTGGTTATGGTTCAGATATATTAAATTTCGAGAAAAAACCAAATATATCTATAAAAAGTGGTAAAAATGCTGAATTAAAACCAATTGTTATTGGAACTGAACTTACAAATGTAAATATAGAATTTGGAGGAAAGGAATATAGTTCTATTCCCGATTTAATAGTTAAAGATGTTAGTGGAAGAGATGAATTAGGTTCTGGTGCCGAATTGAGACCCGTTATTAGTGATGGAAAAATAGTTGATGTTAAAGTCATAAATCCAGGTATTGGATATTCCACAACTCCATTACATACTACTATTTTAGTTAAATCTGCAGGATCTAATGCATATATTGATAGTAAAGTCAGAAAATTATCAGTTAATACTGCGGAAAATCGTCGAAATAGTAATGCTCCAATAAGTGAATATCTTGAAGAATCTAATAATAATTTACAATATTCAATTTCTGGATATTTTGATACTTTAAGACAAAGATTTAATGAAAATAGTGATGGAAGTGTTGCATCTAATATAATTGGGTGGGCTTATGATGGTAATCCAATTTATGGTTCATATGGATATGAAGATCCTTCAATTAGTGAGAATGCACGAAGATTAATTAGTGGATATGTAAAAGATGCTTCTAACATTGAAGATAGACCATCAACTACACTATTCCCAGAGGGATTCTTTGTAGAAGATTATAAATTTACAGGTAATGGAGATCTTGATGAACATAATGGTAGATTTGCAAAAACTCCAGAATTTCCTAATGGTGTTTACGCATACTATGCTACAATTGATAATGATGGAAATCCAGAATTTCCATATTTTGTAGGTGATTCATATAGATGTAGTACATTATCTGATAATATTACTTTAGATCAAGATTTTGATTTAAATAATTCAAATTTACTTAGAAATACTTTTCCATATAAAATATCTGATAATTTTGCAGGAAATGATTTTATTATTGAAACAAATGAGATTACAAGACAAAAAGCAGTCATTGAATCTGTAACTGATGGATTTGTTAATAGTATGAATATTATTAACAAAGGAAATGATTATAAAGTAAATGATGTTTTAACTTTTGATAATGAGGGTACAAGTGGTAATGGTTTAATAGCAAAAGTATCTTCAATAGAAGGAAAATATATAGTTAATATAGAAACTACTGTAGAAAATTATCCAACAGCAATTTTTAGATGGAAAGATGGAGATAATGTAGAAGTAAATATTCTACCAGAACATAATTTAAGAGAAGGTGATAATATTGTAGTTTCTGGATTTAGTACTTATCTTACAGAATTGAATGGCCAGCATAAGATAGGTATTACTTCATATTATTCCAATCTTATTGCACCAATTACTGGCACTGATGCATCTCCAGGAGCTGCGACTACAGAAATATATGTAAACCAAATTCCAGAGGTTTCTATTGGTAGTACCATAGGAATTGGAAGTGAAACTGTAAAATTATTAGATGTATATAAAAATCTCAATATACTTAGAATTAGAAGAGGATTACCTGGAACTTCTCATAGTATATCTACA
>Ga0115012_10002198_pt1 | contig 11350 bp, 6 predicted proteins | sample TroAtlMetagenome_FD_88706 | JGI IMG/M metagenome (GOLD analysis project Ga0115012, IMG submission 88706) | Marine eukaryotic phytoplankton communities from Atlantic Ocean - Tropical Atlantic ANT10 Metagenome | ecosystem: Environmental > Aquatic > Marine > Oceanic | place: Tropical Atlantic Ocean...
AAATATCCTTTAATACCTGTCATACTTCCTCCAAATGCTACTTCCCCAGCAAATGGTGCAGATTTGTTTACTAGATTGCTACAATATAAATTTTCTTTTCTATAAAAACCAGCATGCTCATCCATTTGTGTAATAGGATTTGAATATCTTCCTTGTTCTAAACTGTATATAAAATTAGTTTCATCTGAAACTGGATACCATAGGTTAGTTCCACCTGGATAAGGTAACATTTCAGTAGCATCAGATAAAAAATAATCTACTTGCCATCCGTTTGTTCCTTCGTAGTTTATAGTTTGAAAGTTTTTAACCATGGATGGATTAGGATTAAAAATAAATTCAATACTTGATCCACTTCTCTCTCCATAGAACACCCCTCTATTACCAATACTGTCTACATAATGTTGATACAACCCATAACTATCAGAAGAGAAGAAATTATTTTTTAAACTATCTATAAATACTGGTTTATAACTATAAAAACTAACCCATCCATTTATTGCTTCATCAAAATTCAATGTGTTATAATTAGATAATACATTGCAAGCACTATCCGAACTATTTTCAAAGTCTTGCACTGATATAACATAGTTCTGATTATATGTATCATATCCTCCTACTACTCTATCTTTGTTATAAGTAATAAAACTTATGTACTCTGGCCAATCAGGAGTTTTATATGTAGCTGCATCCCACCTTTGTGAAGTAGTAATAAGACATGTAGTTATCCCTGGATTAACTGCTACTACAAAGATATCAGGTCTTATTACTCCACCTATACTCAATAAAGATCCTATTTTTATATTTGAACAATCACAATCTTCTGAATTAGTTATTTCAAAAGTTATTTGAAAAGTATCAGGAGTTGTATCAGCAATATAGGCATAAGTAAGAGTATTTTGTTGTTGATTGGATGTGATAGTAGAAAAAGTATCTCTAAAGAAATCTGTTAATCCATAACGTGATATCTCTGTGATACCATCTCTTGATAATCTTAATACGGCATTTCTAAATCTATCTGCAAAGTATTGTCTAAAACCATATTGAGCCCATGATTCTGGGTTTGTACTAATGCCAAACTCTCCACCATATGGAACAATTTGTCCAATGACTACTTTCGTAGATGTTACCGGTGTTCCAGCTCCTTCTGCTGAATATATAGCATCTTTATCAATTAATGCTTTACTTACTTTATTCTCTTGGAAGATTGTTAAATTAGTATTATAAGCATATAGCTTTTGAACACTTCCATTAGTAGGACTTAAACTTACAGTTATAGATCCATCTGCTGTAGAAAATACATTAGTATTATTTACACCTGTTCTAGAGTTATATATACCAGAATATATTAAAGTGTTAAATCTATGTTGTTGTAAGTTATCTTCTTCTACAGCATAAGCTTTTGCACCAAAATCTACGGTAGTATTATTAAAACCTCCTCTAATTCTAGCTTCTTCTACAAACCAACATCTTTCTTTTCCTATTTCTAAACTATTTTGTCTATCTAATAAACTTCCTCCTTCACACGCGGGTAAAGGATTTCCAGATGCATAACTATTCCAGTCTCTACCACCCCATGGAAAACACGGATAATTCTTTAAAACATTTATATCTTCAGGATTAGGTGCAGATAATTCATCTCCCCAAGGCAATCCTGGCCATGTTGGTAATAAATAAACTCGATCATCCTGATTTGCATTTACAGCAACCGTAACGGTAGATTCGTTTTCTGGAACTCCGCCGTCAGCAGTTATAGCTGCTTGAGGATTAAGTTCAGGATCTCCTACCACCTTCTTTAGCCAAAAAGAGTTAAAATATTTTACTGGTAACTGATAAGCCATATTTTATAATTACTTGTTTATTTTATATATTACTAATTATGAACAACCACCGTCTTGACACCAATAGTTATCCAGTGGATAAATTGCGCTGTTTCCATTACTTGACTCCCAAAAAGGAGGAATAGTAATAGGTACATCCCATTCATATTCTAATCCAGAACCATTTTTGTCTCTTACTCTCATAGTTACAACATATCTTCCAGGTGGCACTGTATTACCAACAATGGTTTGACTTTGATCTTCGCAGTTTCCATTGTTTGATTGCTGAACAAAACCTAATGCTATTGGTCCCCATTCATACTTTCTAGCCCATCCAAATGTTCCACTATTAGTATTGTTAAATCCAGCAGCGGGTATATCCGGATTTCCACAATAAAGATTTGCTTTTCTAGGTCCTGTAAAATTACCTACAGTCTGTGTAATAGGTTGAGTTTTAATAAAGAACCTCATGTTATTAGCACTTCTACCAGGTCCTAAACCACTATTATCTATTCCACCTAAATACATTTGATAACCCCCGCCATTTAAGTTTATATCAGTACAATAATCACCTTGAGTTATTTTTTGTATAACATTAGCACCACTAGATACTTGGGTTTGAGTAGTGGTAAAGAAAAATCTTTTAGGTCCTTCTATCGTATAAAAACTATTATAACCTTGTTGAAGTTCCATCATATCAGGATTAGCTGCTTTTAATAAATCTAAATCTTCCCAATAGTGGTTTCCTAAATTATGTTTTTGACCTACTTGAGATTCACCACCTAACGTAACATCTAACTGGTCAGTAGAAAAATCCCAATATATAGGACCTTGAGGCATTCCTTGTATAGGTTCATTAACGCCACTAAATGTTCCGGGGGCTGGCACGTAGCTGTTATATCCAAATATAACCTCAAAAGTTCCGCACTTGTCCTGTGGAGTGTACGTCGTATCTTGACTTTCCCCAAACCAATAATTCATAAATTCACCTTGCCAATACGTGTAAGGTAAATACATACTTACTTGATACATTCTTGGAATGTCATACTCTAATTCAATACCATTGTAAATACTTGAAGGAAAAACAGGAGGACTAGATCCATATGATCCATTAGCTGCTTCAAAAAATTGATCTGACGTAAAAGTAACATTAGATACACATCCTCCAGTACAATTATCTCTTCCTCTTACCACGTGAGATGCTTGATTGTTCCAATCTTGGTTTGCTGTACCACCAGGTAAAGTACTAAAATTACAAGAAGCTTGATTAAGATTCATAGTTAACTTTGTATCCGGTTGTAGACTTGGATCAGTGTAAGGTGGATTAAATGGTGGTTGAATACCGGGAAATTGTCCCGGTGGATTAGGAAAAGATCCATTAGATCTAATCAATCCGTAAGGTAATTCTCCTTTCGCCGGTCCATTACATTGTGGTACAAATCCACTACCATTCTCTTCAAATGGACCATTAGGAAATCCTTCAGCAGGCGTCATGATAGCTGTTCCATCATATACCCAATCTTTTATATCTTGTATAGTTGGAAAATTTCTTTGTTTAGGTTCTGTATTTACACAATACCCAGTTGCTTGTACAGGAATAGTTAATGGAGGTTGGGTAGCTAAACCTGAATTATATGTAACTAACAAATCAAAATAATAAGTATTTTTAATGTTATCTTCCCAACAAACAAATCCTTCATTATCTAAAGCGTATGGTGCTATTTTTAATTGATATTCTCCACTACCAAAACCACCAGTTTCTTCAATTTCAAATTGAGGAGTTACAACAGTATTATCTGCTCTTGTAACTTGAATTAAAGATATAGAAGACAATGGACCTACTCCTTGACCATTAGCTCCGGCAGCTTCAAACGTGTTAGAAATATAATCACCAAAATTATCTGATTCAGACCAGCTAATATCTACAAGTGTAATACCTGTAGGAACTGTATTATCTTCTTCTTTAATTTTCTTATTTAATTCACTGATTAATCCTGAAGATGTAGATTCCCAAAATATATCTAATAAAGACTCAACTGGTTTTGTTTCGTAAACAGATAAACATGCTCCATAATTAAATTGAGCAAATGATCCTAACGAATTAACAATTCCAAATTGATTATTTGTTTCTACTCTTCCTATCAAAGGATTGGTTTCACCTTTATAAAAAGCTGGTGGAATAGTTGGTTCAATAGGATTAATAGTTAAATCTCCTAATCCTAAACTTACCATACTACCTATTTGAACAACAGTATCTGATCTTTGTCCTGGATCATATTGCATATTACTTTGATATCCATTTAATAAAAAAGTATTTACTCTTCCATACAACTGTTCTGATGATCTAAATTTTTCAGTTAATGGCCCAACATCTTGTAAGTCTTTTGGAACTTTATTTACGTTATCTCCAAATAGAACTATATGAGAAGTATTTCGCTCTTGACCTTTTGGATATTTAAAAGCTACGGTAGGAAAAGCTATAGATTCTTCTGTAGTAACGGTGTCAGTTCCCGCAACTGGGTCGTCAGTCACAATAACATCCTCACCTTCATTTACAGCTTTTTCTCCATCTTGATCTTTTGGATAGCCTGCTAAGGCTCCAGGTAAATAAACATTATAATATTCTTGCTCTGTTTGTTTAATAACAAATTTATAACTATAATATCCTAAAGGATTATCTTTTGCAACTTGCACAAACCCTTTTAATGTTTCAGTAAGAATCCAAGCGCACCCTGGTGTAACTGGTAAAGTACTTAAATCCGCTTCAAAAGCTTGGCCTTCAGTCCATCCGTCATCACTTGAAATTACACTTACATCTACAATTACTCCATTTTCAATAGAAAATTGAATAACAGCTGTAGGCCCTGAACCACTTTTAACAAGCCCTTCTATTGTAACTGTATAAGGACCACAAGAGGAAGGTGACACAGGGTTTGTAATAGTAACATTATTTACATTTGTAATAGTTCCATCAGCTATACTATATAATCCTGGATATCCAGTTTGGTTTTTTATTTCAGGAATAACACTCCAAAAAATAGCATTAATTTGATCACCTGGCCAAGACTCAGGAATAGCTTGTGCTCCCACTGTACCTCCATACTCATCCCAGTTAGGATATTTATCTATTAATATAGCATCTTCCACAGATCTGTATTTATGATAAAAAGTAGATGCTAAATTCCCAGGCAACGTAGTATTGATAATAGAAGAAAGAATAACATTAGATTGTCTTCCGTATCTATCGCTTAATACAACACCTAATTGGTAAGTTCTGTTTTGTTTTAAAGTATGATTTTGATATTCTTTTCTTATGTATTGATCTGGATCAGTTACACCTGCTGTTGTTGGTAAATCGTCTTTTTCATTAATATTTATTTGATAATTTAACGTAGTAGGTGAAGAGTGTTTATCAACAAAGTTTCCATAAATAACTCTATTTCCCGATGACTCTTGAGCTAAGGCTCTAATAGGTACTACATCAGTTACCCGTGTAGTTTGAATAGTAGGTAAAGTTTTCCATGGTTTAACACTTTTATATTCATATGTAAGTATATCATCGTTTATATTAAAGTCTTCTAATAATAATGTTTCAACTATACTTGTTTTGTTAGATTGAGCTTCTTTATATAGTATGTCAATTTCCGTAACTTTTAAAGCAGCATTAACTTCATTCCATTTTAGTGACACATTGTTGTTGTCTATAGTTGGAGAAGGAATATTTAAAACAATATCATTTATTTTGTTTTGCATAAACTTCACTACTGTGGAATCATAAGTAGCACTTTCTTGCCCAACCAAAGCTACTTCAGGATCTCTTGTTGCGCTATCTCCTATGAAATATCCATCTTGTTCAGGTACAAATGCTATTTGAGTAAAAGGAGCAGATAATGAATATTCTCCATCTTCAAATTTAAATCTATAACTAAATCTAGCAAATTTATCTTTAAGAAAATTTTCATCACCAGTCCAGTTTATATCGTAATCAGGATTTTGTCGTTGAAAATATATAATGTCAAATGGAGTTAGTGAGCTAAGAACTGAAGAAGAAGTTGTAATAGTTGTTTTATTTGCAGGAACCCCAGGATTTACAGTGTTGGTTACTGCTAAGGAATTTTTATCTACATTAATACCGGTTATTAAATCCCCATTCTCTAACCCTGTAGCTGGAGTATTAGGCATAATATTAGTATATATTCCATCTACTACAATAGTACCAGTTCCCGCATCAACAGTGTCAACTCTTGCAGCAGCATGAATCGGTAGATATTTACTTACTTTATCTTTCATAGATGATTGATACTTTGCAATAGGATCATCATTTCTATTTAAAAGAAGTATAGGGTTATATGGATAATATTTAGCTACAGATATATGATCTTCTTTAGTATAATATCCAGGTTCAGCTAAATTTATATTTATTTTTCTAGGTTGATTTCTATTATCTGTCCAAAATAAAAGATCTTCAATTAAATTAACACCAGTAATAGGGTGACTTTTAGAGAAATTTAAAAAATTACCTTCTACAAGAATTTTAGGAGTTTGAGTAGTTACATTATATGATACTATATAACATTCTACTACATTTCCTACATATGCAGTAGTTTGACCTGATATATTATTATCTAACTGATTTGCAGAAGAATCATAATAATCTGTTAAAAATAAAAATATAGTATCAATAGTGTCTACCATAAGATGACCTATGATTTCTAAATTTTCATTAGTTAAACCAAAAGTTGTCAATAGTCCATTGCCTAATACATTTTCTAATGCTCCAACATCGTCTCCTTCAGATCTACTAATTTGAATATTTCGTCCATCTCTATATTGACCGTTTGGTAGTATTCTACCATCCATGTCTTTATTCATTTTAGACTGGAGAAATGTATTTTTAACTTCTGGCATAATTTAATATTTAATCCACTTGGACTTGCCTCTCATTACTTGGACAAATTCATTTGGTTTAAGTTCAGATAATCTAATTTTTGCATTTCTTAAAGCTGCTCTTCTTTCTTTCTTATATCTTGCTACTACATATTCCGGTGTTCTAGGTCGACTAGCTAGTATATTATAAGCTATATGCATGTAAATAGCTTCTTCTGCTAGTTTAGGAACTTTAGTATCTTCTTCATAAGCTAATCCATCAGAAATGTATTCAAACAATATCAACCTTTCACTTAGATTACTACTAAATGATATTTTGCCTTTACGTTTATCTATTGTAAACCAACCATTATATTGAGATAATTCTGGTTCTAATCCATATCTTTGACCTAATAAAGCCACTTCTCTTCGAGCATAAATACTATCTCCAATACCTTGGGAAAATAAAGGTTCAATAGTAGGTTGATTAAAAGGTTTTACATTCTTCCATCTTTCTTCTGTCATAGAAGTTCCTTCTAAATTTTCACCAAAATTATCTTGGACGGGGATACCATATCCTGAAGATGGAAAGTTAAACCCAAATGGACTATTTGTAATATTAGTATCTTGTATAGGTGTTTCAGTAGGGTTGCTAGTTAATGTAGTAGGGTATATAATATGTTTAATACCTTGTCTATCCACCCATGATAAATTAACATAGTTAACATAGTCTTGTGGTAATATAACTGAAAGACTAGGAGGAATAGTTAACTCTTGAGACTGCACAGATCTTAAAGTATCATAAGAAAACTCTTGCAAACCTCTTTTAGCGTGAAACAATACATCACTTCTTTTTACTTTAGATATTAACTTCTCATCTCCTACATATCCTATCATGAAGTTATTTACAATATCAAATATAGATATATATTGATAATCTCCATAGTTAGGAGCTCCATCTACTAATTGAGATTTTAAAGTTACTTTAACCCAATAGCCATCTGTAATAGCATCAGGATTATCAAACGTTAAAGTACTATAAGGTTTTATGTTAGAAAATTCTTGAATAGAATATCCTCCACCCGTGCCTGCCGGTCCCGCGGGAGAACCTGGGCCACCGACTCCATCCCATAATTCATAGGGTGCTAATCCATCTGGACTTACTTCTACTATAAAATTATTTAAATGATAATCATAGTCACTAGGATCCCAAGATGTAGCACTACCCATAGTTAACACCTCATTAAAGGTATATACCATAGAATCCATGACAACTCCTGTATAGCTAACAATATTTATTTGAGTACCTACATAGTATTGTTGATTTGTTTCGGTTATTAAACCACCATTTGGGGTGTTTTGAAGAAATGACATATATTAACTTTTTTGATTTTGTTCAACACCTGCGGCTTGTCCAGCTGCTGCTTGTACTATTTGCGGATCTCTAATAACCACACCAGCGTACATTAGTATTTTTATAATAACTTCTGTTTGATCTTGGTCAGATATTTCAAAATTTACAGAACCAGTTGTTGGAATTGGAGAAGGAATAGTTTGTCCTGGTTCGGAGAATATATATTGACCTAAAGCTCCAATAGTATAAGCCCATACAACATTTTTTGGTTTTCTAATATAAGATATATTAACCTTACCTTTAATTTCTTCTGGGTACACGTACGCTTTTATACAATCGGTACATAAGTTTTGTCCTGGATTTAAGGGATCTGGAATAGTAACATTACTTTCTTGAATGTATAGAGGATAATTTGTTGTAGGTCTAGTTAGTTTAGACATATAGAGATGTAGATATTCACCTCTGTTTGTAGGTTGGATTGCTTGTTCACCTTTGTACATAATAGTACCTATACGATAAACGTCTTCTGGCATATAAAAATATGGTTCAATACCTCCTGGATTATAGTAGGTAGCTGTCCCATAAGTTTTAAACATAGATATTTTTTCATCTAAATTATCTACTCTATCAGCATATTCATCTTCATACCCTGGACCTCGTAATTGTTGATTAAGGTCTTCAAAGTATTGTTCAAATATTTCTAACTGAACCTGTGTTGCTAGCTTATTAAATTCATTAGGAGTTATATAACCTCTTTGCTCCTTGTTTAAAATTAATAATACTGTTTGATATACTGTATTAACGTTTATAGCCATCTTAATATTTTTGTAATAAAAAAGGCGGCCGCATAGCCGCCTTAATTATAATCACTTGTTATTTTAACTTTTTCTCTATGGATTTATAAACTTCAATTCCTTCATCCGTTTTTAAATACGCAGCGAAAGCTGAATATGGATTTTCATCAAAAGGTATTGTCATTAATTTTTTACCATTACTACCCCACGCGAACGTGCGTTGATCTTGAGAAAGTTTAATTATATTAGCTTCAGTTGCTTTAATAGCAAAGTCTCTAAGTTGAACATTTTCATCAGAAACTAAATCTAAGAATAAATAAGGATTTCTTTTAGCAAATACTAAAACATCTCTTTTTATCTCCTTAGAACTCATAGAACTAACACCAGATCCCATTTCTACTCTTAAAATAGCTTCAGCATGTTCTATATCTAGTTCTCTAGCCATAGATAATGCTTGAAATTCTGCTTCTAAAGTATCTATATCATCAGTTGCTTCTTCAATTAAATCAAGTTCTTTGTATTTTTTATTTTTGTCAGGATGGTACAATGAAAGTAACTTTTGAAGGTTTTGTCTTTCTTTAGGAACGTGTAACGCTCCGTTTTCAAAAACAATATGTTCTAAAGTTGCATTCCCATCTTGTTCATCTACAAAAACTGATTTTTGATTAGTAGCATATCTAATCTCTCTGTTATGTCCTTGTTCTTCATCAAAATATAGTAAAGGAAATCTTCTACTATGTCTTGAAGCTAAAGTATATGTTAAAGGAGACATGTCATTTGTAAGATAGTAATTTCTATCTTTCAGCTCCCATTCGTTATTTTTTTTCATAATATAATATAATATAATTGTTTATTTTTATTTTAAGACGGACCTCCGCCTTCGGTGTTGATAAATTCCCATTGATCATTCCAGATAGTATTTTGGTCTTCTGCACAACTTAAAACCTCACTACCCATTTCTTTAGATATATCCTCTTCATCACCTACAAAAGCTTTAGCAGAGAAAAAAGACATCATACTGCATTTAGGCCAAGGATTATCTCCATATGCTCCAAAACCTTCATTTTTTAAAGGATCTAGTCCAGGGACATTCTGTTCAGTTCTTTGACTTGTTTGCATTGTTCTTTTATCTATAGCAACGAGTGCATTTGTATCATTTAAATAAAAGTTTGGTTGATCTTGAAAAAGTGGACTTTGATAACTAAAGTCAATATTAATTTCATCTTGTGTCGAAGATTCATTTAAAGTACGAATAGCTAAATAAGCTGGATGTACAAAAGTTCCTGCTGCTTGAATACTATCAGCGTTAGCATCTCCACTTAAATCATTCAATGTTTTTAAATTACCAGCAGTCCACCATTTCATGTATTCATCAGAAATTGCGCCAGCAGTATTTTGATTATTTAAGTGTTTATCATATAACTCTGTATAACCAGTTGATTGATTATACAAAAAGCATACAGAAAAACCCCACCATTTTCCATCTGTTTTTTTAGCAAGAGCTCCAAAACCTTTATCTAATTCAAGACCTTCAACTATTTTCCAAGTTCCTGGAATAATGTTGTTTGGTGCTATTAGTTTAATTGTTTTATTTAACTCTGTGTAATCTTGTGCTGCATCGGCCGGCAGCGGAATGTAGTTGTTAGCCAATTTTACTCTTATAACTCCCATTTTTTTAATTTTAAAAAACCCCTAAATTAATAGGGGTTTTGATTTTGTAATCTAAAAAGATATTATCCTTTTTTCTCTCCTTCTCCGCCGCTTGGCTCGAAAAGATATTGATGTTTCCATTCAACATAGATTCCATCTAAAACTTCGCTCATGCAGTTTCTATAATAGATAGATTCAGTTGATTGACAACAAGCAGTATCACCACATGCGCAAGTAATTCCACCTATGTCGTAACCACCTGAACACGCTGCATCTTCTACCGCTTTTATACAGGCATCTCTTTCAGCTTGAGATTCATTCTCGCAATCATTCTTAGTATCCTCAATCTGAGCCATTAACGCTTTGCCTATATCAGAGTCTATAACTTGAGTAGCTATAGCTGTTCTATTAGACAAAACAGCTGGCTCAGCAATGTTAGACAATGCTGAATCAATAGCTGCAGCGAGAAATTTCTCGTCATCATACTGAATGTATGTATTCATGTCAGTTCCTAATTTAGGATATCCATATCTGATTGGATCAGCTGCTATTGCAGTGTAAGCAACACCCATTTGTATCTCCCATATAGTATTATTGAAACCAGAACCGTCTTCAGGGTTTTTAGTTCCAAATCTTTTTACTACATTAGGATTTCCATCTACTTCAATCACGAATTGTTGAGTATCACTATTTGCAACTGCGACATTTGTTGCGCTGGTTAGATCAATGAATGTTGATGTACCATCTGTTAAGTTTATTCTTAATGCTCCCATAATTTATAAGTTTTAAAAGGTTAATAAATTACGCTACGAACAATACGAAGTTATTAGCAGCTTGTACACAAAGACATCTTTCAGAAAGATAATGAA
>Ga0115012_10002199_pt1 | contig 11346 bp, 9 predicted proteins | sample TroAtlMetagenome_FD_88706 | JGI IMG/M metagenome (GOLD analysis project Ga0115012, IMG submission 88706) | Marine eukaryotic phytoplankton communities from Atlantic Ocean - Tropical Atlantic ANT10 Metagenome | ecosystem: Environmental > Aquatic > Marine > Oceanic | place: Tropical Atlantic Ocean...
AATGTTCAGCGAAGGCCAGAACTGGTTGTTCCAGTAGGACAGGGACACAAAGTTATCCTTACCCAGTGTCACCTCACCCTCGAGGTAGTGCTTCTCGACATAGTCACCAAGGAAGAAGCCCGCCCCAGCCTCAATGTTCTTGTCAGTGGTGCGCATGACTGGCCATCCGCTCACTGGCATCGAGGCACGCCAACCGTTGTACTTCACGCTCTGAGACACGGCGTCAACGCCATCAGGCGTCTCGGCCAGGTAGTCGGCGGCATTGGGGCAGCCTTCAACCCGACATACACCCGGATATTCGACGACCTCATTCAGCAGTGCCTCCTGCGGGATACCGTGAATCCGAAAACCATGCCCTGTGAATCCCGTGTAGAACAGGTGACCACCAGGGCTGGGGTCGACCCCATAAGCCCCACCGAGAAGATTCGTCTTCTTGGTCACTGTGCCGCTCGCGGGGTCGAGGGTGTAGACGTTGTAGACCCCATCGACATCCGAAGAGAACCAGGCTTGACCGTCTGGGCCCACCTTGGGGTCGGTCTCCACATGAGGTGTATTTGTGAGTCGAAAGAGCTTGTTGTCAGCGAGCTGCAGGTACCAGAGGTCTTGCTGGTGCGCGTGAAAGAGCGAGACAAGGACGCCCGATCCATCTGGCACAAAGGAAATGCCCTGAACCTGGGTCCCGTCGTCGAAGGTCGTGAGTTGCTTGGCACCCGAACCATCCGGTGCGATAGACCAGAGGTTGTGGGTACCATCTCCGTATCGAGAAAAGACCACGGTTTGGCCGTCCGGCGACCACGCTGACTCGACTGCACGCAAGGTGTTCGGTACAGGCTCCCAATCAATGCTGAGTTCCTTGGTTCCCTCGACCACTGTTCCCTTGATCAGTTGTGACCAATTCTTGCCATCAACGTTGACTCGAAGGCCGTTGTCCATCGCGAACCGACCAAGCGCGGTACTGCGGGTGAAATCTTCAGGCCCGACCGCGAGCAGCGTGCGACTATCTGGTCCCCAGGCCACGCGGCTGTAGCTCGCCCACCCTTCTGAGACCGTCTTTTTCGCCCAGGTCTTCTGGAGCTCTTGGTCGTCTGAGCCGACGTAAGAACCGCCAATGGCGCCCCATGAGGTTGGCTCGATGTGGCGGACTTGAAGTCCTTGATCAAACCAGGCCATGAAGGTGCCATCAGGCGAGGTTGAACTCATCTCTTGGTACGCCGAGTCGCCATCCATCAGCTCGTCGCGCTCTTTCTTACTCAGGGCTGACCAGTCGGGTTCACCCTTTTCCCAAGGCGGCTCGACCAGCGCAATCTCACGGCCAGCCACGACTCCTTCCGCCTTGATGCGCGCCAACTGTTCGCCGTAGTGCTCGTCGAGGTGCGCACGCCACCCACTGTAGAGATCATCCAGCGTACGACCAGTCGCCTTTTCGACCACAGCCTCCCAGCTTCCATGCCATCGCTCCGCGCTGACCTCGGCCATCTTTGCCATCGCCTCCGCGCCCACAGCGGTCTTCAACCAGCGTCCGAATGCATAGCCATGGTTGTAGCCACGCTCTCCACTGAAGCCGCCCTTGTCAATCCGTGTGGTCCACTCATCAAGGGTCAGCACGCGGTCTTCCGCGACCGTCATCCGAAGAAAGGCCTCGCGAGACGTTCCCCAGACATTGGTCCCCGCCTCCTCACTCCAGTATTCCGCACCACCTTCTGCCCACCAAAAGGGCGCGTGGGCGGTCATCGTGAAGTCGAAACCGACGTCGGCATTCACCGGTGGTTTCCCCTTAAACCCCCATCGCTTGGCCCATTCCTCGTCCTCCACAAGTCCACCGATCTGGAAGCCCGTAGAGCCCTCAGACCACGGGAGATATGCCTTCAGGCTCACGATGTGTGCGAACTCGTGGACAAAGACATCTTCCAGAAACTCAGCCCGTCCGCGCTGACGGAAGACGGGTCCCCATCGTGCTGCAAATCCCGTCCAGTCATACTCTGCGACGGCAAAGCCGTTGCCCTCCCAGCCGTTGTCTTGATCGTAGACGACGACGTGGGTCTTCTCTTTGAGGAAATGGTTGAATTGACCACAGATCTTGGGGTACGCGTCCTCGGCAATCCGAGCCAACTGCCCAGCCGTAAATGAGGTCGTGAACCAGTGCGGATCATCCTTGGGCAGCTTGGACTCAGGCCAGTGGATGTAGAAGTGGTCTGTCTCCAGGGTGTTCCAAGCCACATCTGTGTGGTTGTGGTCGTACCCTCCCGCACCAGACGCGGTCCCCATGGCGAGCATGCCGCCGATCAACGCTACCATCGAAAAGCCACCCTTGACCCATAGGTCCACCCAGGCTGGGGTGCGAAGTCCTCCAGACCCAGGTGAGCAAAGGTTCGCGTGTCACCACCCGCAAGATCTCGTTCAGCCCATCCCTCGACGAGCCAGTGCTCACTGGGTTCGAGACTGAGCGTCAGTCGCGCATCAAACCAATCGCCTCCAGACGGCTTGATCGGTCTGAGCACGCGCTCATCTGGTCCTGAAACGCCGATCTGGAACTCAGCCGTGTGGCGATAGTGTCCCGCGACACTCACCGACACACCGTCCACCACCTTGCCCATTGCTGAAGTTCCGAGATGAACTTCATTGCCCGGCGCGATGACACCGTTGCCGAACCCCCCAACCTCCTCGACATAGCCAACAATCGCTGCAAATTTATATACATAGCCAAGCTGAGCACCCAGGCGGATCCGCTCCAAGACCGTCAACTGACCATGGACACGAGCAGACAAATCTGTCGTACCAGTGCCCGTCAGAAAGCCATTGGTATCGTCCGGACCTCCGCTTCCTTCTGGCCACTCCACCCCTGTGGGTGTTTTGAGCTCCAACGAGAACCCAAGGTCAGCTGGCCAATCCAGCCAGGGCTGAACAACCACACCCAGCCTGGCGTCACCGACGTCGGTGGTGCTGACCTGACTGCCCATCGCGAGGTCGAGCCGAGCATCCACAATCGGCACACGACCGTACAGCGTGATCCTGTCTGAGAACCCCTGCCTCAGCTCGAACCAGAGTCGGCTGTACCTCCACTTGAGGTCATCCGGCTGTGCACGAAGTTGGCCGTCCCCTCCCCGATACTGAGTCGACAGCTTGGTGTCAGCACTGACGCCGACCTCAAGCCACCCCTTGGGCATGACCAACGGGCGCACCACCGCATCTGCGACCCAGTCACCTTGGCTCGCCTTTGCGGTAAACGGTCCGGCATCGGCTGCACCTGTGAGTGCGCCAATACTGACTGCTAATGCCCCAAATCCACCCATCGACTGCAGCGTACCATGGGTGAAGGTTTCAGCGCCCGTGGGGCCCCATACTTACCGTCTGCAGGTTTCGCTTAGTTGCGCTTTTCGATCATGAATTCAACGCGCCGGTTGAGATCCCATGCGTTGGGATTCTCGCGCGTGTCGATGGGCTCGCGCTCCCCCTTACCGACGGGAACCAGCCTGTCTTCCGACACGCCCTGTTGAATGAGGTAATCGCAGACGGACTCGGCTCGACGTTGGCTGAGCTCAAGGTTGTAGCTGTCCGAAGACCGGCTGTCCGTGTGCCCCTCAACACGCACCCGGGTCACTTCGGGGTGCTTTATCATGGTCGCCGCGATGGCATTCAGGATGTCGTAGCTGTCGGTCCGAATCGTGTCCTTGTTGACCTCAAAGTAGATGCGGTCGGTGATCCGAATGGCCTTCCGAGTGACGCGCACCTTGGGAGGGGGCGCGTTCGGGTTCAGAACAAAGATTCGCTCGAGCCCCTTACCCTCCTCGACAGTGAAGTCTTCCTCCACGCTGTCGAAGCCTGGTGCATCGGCTTCAAGGATCCAGATTCCGGGAGTCATCAACTCTTCAATCACGGACCCGCCGCTGGCTGTGCTTCCGTCGTCCTCGTTCTCGAGCTCCACCGAGATCTCATCGACCGGGTAGCCGTATGGGTCCCGGAAGACGAGCCGAACGGGGTTGAGCTCATCTGGACAGCCGTCGGAGTCTTCGTACCCATCGACGTCCTCAGGTTCGTCCTTACAGCGGTCTTCGCGATCGACCAGTCCGTCTCCATCAGAGTCCACAACTGGTTCTGGTTCGTACCCAACACTGACCATGGTTCGGTACGCTGAGGTTCCGATACCATCGGTGATCCCAGCCCCCGCTCCAGCCCGTGTGACCCAGGTCTCATCGAACCGATACCATCCGCCGAGCATGCCTTCCCAGGCTCCGCCAGCGGGATTCCCAGTGTCGCTCGCAAGGAGGTATCCGGCGACATCCCCAGACACGCCGACATTTGCGGACAGCTGGTAGCCGACACCGGCTCTGGTCGCGAACTGGTTCCCCATCGTGACATTGTCCAGCTCTGCTGGGGGTCGACCCCGGAAGCCGATATTGGCCGCGGCCAAGAGGCCGCCCATTCGCTTGTCGACAATGATGGCCGCCTCGTAGCCGATACCTGATCCACCAATCGGCAGGTCAACAGTGGCCGTGGGAAGCCCAAATCGAGTGGAGACGGCCAGACCAACTGGTGCATCTCCAGGATCGAGGATTGTTCCACGCATATCGACGGCCATGTCTCCGAGCCCGCCCTGTCCTTCGAGCACATCCGATGTGGCGGAGAGCACCATTGGGACATCCAACCCAACCCGGAACCGAGAGATGGTGTAGGCACCGATGAGGTGACCCGTCATGAGGTTCTTCAGGACGGCGAATTCTTCGGTCGACCCGGTCGGGGTAAACGTGAGCAGGTCCGCAGCCTGTGAGAAGACAATCCGCCCCATGAAGGTGTTGGACGGTGCCAGGCCCGCATCATCTGTGAGCAGTGTGCGTCGCGAGTCGATGGACGGACGAACGTTCTGTACATCAAACTCGGGCAAACGGTTCTGAGCGTATGCACTCGGACCGGCAAGTAGCCCCACAGCGAACAAAGTACTGAACATGGTCAACGAGTACCATACGCGAAGGGTTCAGTGCAGCGGTTTCCAGTCAGCCCACTTCACTCAGTACGATTAACGCACGGTCTTCAGCCTCTTGAGCCTGGCGCGCCACATCCCCCAGATTCCAGAATTTCGCGCCCGACCTGGGGGTCTTAATTATTTTCACTTCGGCGTTTATGGCATCGAGATCAGTCTCTGCACCACCTGTTCGATCGACCAGATGAAGGACCGTTGGCTGAGGCCCTCTGAGGGCACGCCACGCGGTCAAGCCAGTGCGATCAACGGCGCCACCATCCTGGAATACCTCACCACCCACATCCACCGGCATGAAGATCCACGGGATGGCGCAGGAGGCAGCCACAGCCTGAGGGAGTGGTCCGGACGACAGCACACGGGCACGCCCATGTTGATCCATCACCCCAACGCCGAAGGGTATGGGCAAATCCTCGATTCGTTCCGGCAGCCACTCCGATAGCTGCGCGATGACAGCGTCGAGCGAATACAAGCCCTGCCAGATCTTCCAGTTCCAACGCATGAGGGCGAACGGCTGCTGGGCGACGATGCGCTCAAGAGCCCCATCCGCTGTGACCCCTGCAGCCCACAGGGCCCCGACCAATGCGCCGGATGACGTGCCGCAGACACCGGTGATCGTCGACCCACTGCGCTCAACGGCACGCAGTACACCTGCATGCCGGGCAAAGGCCAAAAATCCACTACTGAGTACGAGGTCAAATCCCATGGGTTGGCGTATAACGATGTCGATGGGCAGGTTGTGGCCGATTTGTGTACTCGCTGTGGCTTGGGCCATCGGCCCGGCAATTCCAGCCCTACTCGATGGTCGACTCATCGGTCACGGACACACCGACCTCTACCCCTCAGTGTGGGGTCTCTGGGCATTCGCCGAGTCTCAGCCTGGGCTCCCCAACAGGACCGACCTTCTCGGCTTTCCCGAGGGTATGGGGTACTACTACTCGAGCCCGTTGAAGGGTTGGCTTGCAGCCGGACTCCTTCGGCTCATGGACCTGCCCGCCACCTGGAATCTGCTGGTCATCGCCTCGCGACTCGCGACCGTACTCATCAGCTACGGTGCAGCCCGCGCCTGGGGCCTCGGTAGTCGAGGTGCGCTGGCGGCCGCCGCCCTCTACGGCTGTAGCCCCTTCTTTCACGGATATGCCGTCGAAGGAATTGCCGAAGGCTCAGATGGATGGACCCTGGCTCTGTGGCTGTGGGCGATTGGACGCCATCGTTTTCGCCTGGCTGCGGTCCCCTTTGCCTTCACTGTGATGTCCAGTTGGTACCTGGGCATGGTCGCAGTCTTGCTGGTCTCGCTCGCTGCGCTCTGGGACCGACGGGCGCTCTGGAGTCTCATAGGGCTCGGACTCGCCTGGCCAGCACTGGCCCAATTCGTCAGCGCATTCCCAGGCACGGCACCACTGCAGGATGGAATTCGTGCTGCGATGGGTGCACAGATCGGGATCCCATCACCGGGCTGGAACCCAGGGCTAAACCCTTTCGCCATCAACACCTACGTGGGAGGTGTGGCCCTGGTCGCCGCACTCGCCAGCCGCACGCGGTGGGTTGTTGCCGCTGTTGTGCCCGCCATCCTCAGCCTGGGTGTGGGACCAATCTATGATCTTCCTGTGGCTGAGCTTGTGCGATTTCCGTATCGCTGGCACGCCGCAACCCTCATCTTGCTGGCGCCCGCCGTGGGAATCACAGCAGACCGCTTGCGCTGGGGCGGAATCATTGCCCCCCTCATCGTGATCGAGGGACTGCTACTCTCCCCCGTCGAGCCCGTACTCCCTGGGGCTCCCGCCGACATCCCAGCGTACGTCGACCACATCGACGGGCCTGTGCTGGAGCTACCGGGACCCGTTGCCATGCCACCCGGCAAAGTGAACCGGTCTCGTGGCCGAGCACGCTACTTGATGTACCACCAGACGTCCCACGGGCAGGCGAGTCCATGGGTACCAGACTTCAACAGCGTCGGCGTCTCACCGTCATCCACTGCAGAGATCCTGGGCACACTCAATGGCCTCGACAAGCTCACCGGGACGGCCCCGCCTGAGCGCATGGACTGGGGGCCCATCGAGGCCCTTGGCATCACTCACATCAGCGTGCATCACCTGCGCCTCGGACGAGAACGAAACGCGATCGCAGTGTCATCGCTCCGCGAGCAGGGCTGGACCACGGCCTACGAGGCCGACGACGTCAGCGTCTTCACTAAGCACTGAGTGCCGTGAGGCGTCAGTTGCAGTAGGCGTCATTGTCGCGAACGATGGCCTTGCATGAACTGGACTTGCAGTAAGCATCGTTGTTCCGGATGACGGCCTTACAGTCGCTGGAGTCACAGTAAGCATCGTTGCTTCGAATGACCGCCTTGCAGTCAGCGGTGTCGCAATAGGCATCGTTCTTACGCAACGCAGCCTTACAGTCGCCCGACTTGCAGTACGCATCGTTACCACGGATGAGTGCCTTGCAGTCCGCCGTGTCGCAGTACGCATCATTCCATCGGACGAGCGCCTTGCAGTCCGCCTTCGACCACACCTTATAGCCAACAAAATTCCGACCCCCAGCAAAGGCGAGTTCAGCCCCCAACCCAGCACAAATCACGCCCAGCGTCAGAATCAAAACCCATCGTAATCCACGACTCATTGCGCCCTCCTGCGTCAACAGGTCCGCCAGCATGTGCTGCAGCGGTTCCCTGATGATCCAACTGTAACCAGCCGCCCTCCATACCACCTCAGCCTGAACCAAAGAGTCTCAATGGTGGGCGCCTTGTCGCACGATATCATCGCACTGGATGTGCTACTTGCTGTGGCCCACTCGCCTGCTCAACAGGCCGCTTGGGTGGTGAACCGGGACCCGTCCAAACTGAGGCTCCAGTTGATGATGAGCATCACGCAGTAGAGCTCCATATAAAAAAAGGCCACCCTTGGTGGGTGGCCTTCTCGTTGGCTACGCCGGATCAGCCGCCTGTATAGGCATCCAGTCCATCGAGCAGCGCACCAGTGAGGTCAACGCCATCAAGGTTGATGAATGCGCCAGCACACTCGGCAAGCCCAGTCCAGGAGCTGGGCTCACAGATGCTCTCAGAACCTTCGAGCGTCTCAATGCACTTGTTCGCCGCGTATCGAGTCGGATTGAAGTCGATGGGAAGGTCTTGGTCATACAGGCCCTCCGACTTGCAGCTGGCGTTGAATGAGCTGAGGCTATCGAGGCACGAATCCATCGCATCCTCTTTCAGCTCATCGGCCGCGTCAGAATCGTAGTCTGGTGAGCACGCAACAAAGCTCGAACAGAGCTCCTGGGTGATGTCATCACACATCTCTGCGCCCGTCGAGAGCACCGCATTACGTGCTGCGTTGAAGGTGGCGTACGCACCAACATCAGCCAAGGACGCTGGGTCCGAGAAGTCCAGGCTGGTCGCATCCGAGACACCGCCGTAGCCAGCAACACAGGTGACGAGCGGCGGTGTACCCGCGGCCGAGCTGAGCTGATCACAGTCCATGTCAGCGACTGCATCAGTGCACTCATTTAGAATGAGAATCTCGTCAGGGCCCAGGTTGCCCTTCTCTGCCTCAGCGCAGTCTTTATCGGTCGCCTGGGTCTGCTCCTCACACCGAGCAGCCATTTCATCGACCGTCAGAGAACTCTCACCTTCCGCACAGGTCACAGCCCAATCACAGAGGGACTCACAATATGAGGTCTGTGGACCGCCCTCAAGGGCAGCCAAGAGCTTGTCGCAGCCCGTTGCTCCAAAGAGAACCACACCAGTCAGGACACTCGTTTTAAACAGGTTGTTTGGCATTTTCTGATCTCCTCCGGATCCCCGGTCTAAAAAATACCTGCGCAGTGTAAACCATCGGGACGCGGTTGGGTCGCAGGTTTTGTCACCTCGCGTTAGCTCGGGGGCATGCAGGCTCACCTCACACCTCGCGATATCGGCTGGATCGAAGTCGTCACAGGCTGCATGTTCAGCGGGAAGACCGAAGAGTTGATCCGTCGACTCAGGCGGGCACAGTACGCCCGTCAGTCGGTGGTGGTCTTCAAGCCGGGTATTGATGCCCGGTACTCCGAAGACAGTGTCGGATCGCACTCCGGCCAGCGAATGCGTTCGTTTAATATCGAGCGGGCCGCTGAAATTCGCGACCTGGTCGGCGAGGCTCAAGTCATCGGTGTCGACGAGGCGCAGTTCCTTGACGCTGAGCTCGTCGATGTCTGCGAAGAGTTGGCGAACGATGGCCGGCGCGTGATCGTTGCCGGCTTAGACATGGACTACCTGGGTCGGCCCTTCGAGCCCATCCCTCATCTCCTCGCGGTGGCTGAGTACATCACCAAACAACTCGCCATCTGCGTGGTCTGCGGAAACCCTGCAGACCGGTCCCAGCGGCTGGTCAACCGGGGCTCACGTGTCCTGGTCGGCGAGACCGAAGCCTACGAGGCCCGCTGCAGACTCCACTGGGACCCTCACAACTTCGACCACGAACAACAGACTCTGTTGATGGGCGCGAACTTGGCTGAGGAGCCGTCCTCTACGGACGACGAATAATCGACTGAGTTGGTCCCAGTGCGTCGCAAATCTGAGCCATTGTGCTGGAATGCAGGACTGAACTTGACGCATCGCTGAACACCAGGGCCCATCGCGCGAAAGCCGCCGGTGGCGCAAACTGGACGTCCTCCAACGGATGAGTGTCCCCGCAAGACGGGCACAGCACGGCCCTCGCTCCACCACTTTTCCAAGCTCGATGTGCAGACCCAAATGACTTTGCGATGTTGTCTTGAGTCACGGGACACCGTACCCGAAACCCGCCGCTCTGGTTTCCGTACAGCCAGACCCTCCCCGGCCGGTCGACCCAGATGCGCTTACACCCTCCCGCTATGGGCTCCCGATGATCGGCCACCTGTCCCCGCTCATCGACGCCCCATGCCTCGAAAAGGGCCATCATGGCCTCCTCATCGAGAGGCTGGTCAGGATCCTTAGGCAAGACCAAGAGATCGATTCGGTGTGAAGCGTGTGGCATGCGGTTGTTTATCCCGCCCCAAGAGCTTAGAAGCCGCGAAACCTCAGGGGAGCCTCATGTCCATCGCGAAGATCGAAGAAATCCTTGGCGCCAAAGCCGGTGATTTGCTGAACCACACATGCACGACCATCACAAAGGATCGGCTGCATTTGCCAAGTGGAGATTGGGTTGACCACGCATTCGGTCCCACAGATCGAAACATCCAGACGCTCTGCAGCCTCCAGCGAATCTTCGAGCACGGACGCTTGGGGGGCACCGGTTACCTCTCGATTCTCCCTGTAGACCAGGGCATCGAGCACGCAGGTGGGGCCAGCTTCGCCAAGAACCCCGACTATTTTGACCCCGAGAACATCGTGCAGTTGGCCATTGAAGGTGGCTGCAATGCCGTGGCCACCACCTACGGCGCTCTTGGTTCAGTGGCCCGCCGCTACGCACACAAGATTCCGTTCATCCTCAAGATCAACCACAACGAACTGCTGACCATGCCGAACACCTTCGACCAGCTCATGTTTGCGCAGATCGAGCAGGCTTGGGAAATGGGCTGTGCCGGTGTGGGTGCAACCATCTACTTCGGGTCCGATGAGTCTGGGCGTCAGATTCAGGAAGTCTCGCAGGCTTTCGCTCATGCTCACGAGTTGGGTATGGCGACCATTCTGTGGTGCTACCTGCGGAACCCAAACTTCAAGAAGGACGGCACGGACTACCACGCAGCGGCTGACCTCACCGGGCAGGCCAACCACATCGGAGCCACCATCGAGGCTGACATCGTGAAGCAAAAGCTTCCTACAAATAACTTCGGCTACCGGGCGCTAAATGCTGGTGATTCCAGCTACGGAAAGCTCGATGAGCGCATCTACACTGAGATGGCGTCTGACCACCCCATTGACCTCTGCCGCTACCAAGTCGCGAATGGATACATGGGCCGTATCGGTCTCATCAACTCAGGCGGCGCTTCTGGTGCGAATGATGTCCAACAGGCCATCGAGACTGCTGTCATCAACAAGCGGGCCGGTGGCATGGGCCTGATCAGCGGACGCAAGGCTTTCCAGAAGCCACGGGCAGAAGGCATCGAGCTGCTGAATGCGATTCAAGATGTCTACTTGTGTGAAGACGTAACCATCGCGTAGCCGGTCACTCTTCCCCTGTGACCACTGCATGAAGTGCCGCGGCTGAGACCAGCAGCGGCACTGTGTCGCTGCGACCTCCCACCCGGACATCCGATCGGGCGCCAAGGACACCTCCCCTCCAGCGGATGCGAACACGTGCGCCGTTGACCAGACCAGATGCCACTATCTCAGCTCCGAAGCCAAGTGGCTGAACGGTAATGCCGAGAGCATCAGCTGCGTGAATCGCCGGGGCAGCGTCGTTCAGCAAACTACGCTG
>Ga0115012_10002200_pt1 | contig 11339 bp, 7 predicted proteins | sample TroAtlMetagenome_FD_88706 | JGI IMG/M metagenome (GOLD analysis project Ga0115012, IMG submission 88706) | Marine eukaryotic phytoplankton communities from Atlantic Ocean - Tropical Atlantic ANT10 Metagenome | ecosystem: Environmental > Aquatic > Marine > Oceanic | place: Tropical Atlantic Ocean...
GCCCTCATCATGTTTGATGCTTTGGCAGAATTCAATCTTGACTGGCTAGAGGAGCCTATTGCCGCAGACCGCCCAAAACAAGAATGGCAGCATTTGAAGCAAGCCGCGTCAATGCCAATAGCGGCAGGCGAAAATATTCAAGGCGAGCAGGAGTTTGGATCGGTCATAAATGACAACAGTCTAGGTGTTATACAACCCGATCTTGCAAAATGGGGTGGTTTAAGTAAAACCATTCCAGTTGCGAGAAGCATCATTGCCGCGGGAAAACGCTATTGTCCGCATTATCTCGGGGGTGGCATTGGACTGGTTGCTTCAGCGCATGCGCTTGCAGCTGTTGGCGGGGATGGCATTTTAGAAGTCGACATAAATCCAAACCCCTTACGCACAGAACTTGTTGGCCACATGCTGACGACAACCCCGGGAAGGGCATGTCTTGGATCAATGCCCGGACTGGGATATGAACCCGATCTTACTCAACTGACAGATTACCGCGTGCTGTAAGCAAAAGAAGCAAATTTACAACGGATCAGGTTGGACCAGCGGCCGGTTAGACCTAGTCGCCAAAATCAATTTCACCTCGCATCATGCGATCAATCAGTGCCGATGAGAGCGCTGGTAAATCTGGTGCTACCGTCTCGGCACGCGGAAGTCGGAGCCTCGATTTTGTAGCATCAACCCCATCACGGCGAACATAGCGATCGCTGTCCCCTTGAAAAGCGATATAGTCCCAATTTGGCTTTTTACCCGGCAGATTTGCGATGAAACTCCGGCGGCGCTGGCTTGTGACAATCTTTGCCATCAACGCTTCTGGGTTGTAGTCTCTCATGCAAATGCCCTGTAGTTCGCTTAGCACCGGCAAATGGGTTGCATCTTCTGCTAGATTGACCAATTCATTGGGGTCTGCTCCAAGATCAAATAAAAGATCCGGACGACCATAGGTAAAAATATATTTGAATGTCCCTTTCTTGACCATCCGACACGGCACACAAGGACCAATTGCGAGATAATCCGCGATTACACAATCGCTCCATTGGTCAGTCTCCCCAGAGAGGAGTGGAACAAGGCTATGTCCGGCCATCTCAGATATTGTCGGTGCCAGCGGGCCATCACCCCCACCGGCCAGCGCCACAAATGTTGGCAGCAGATCAACCAGCGAGCAGTTTGATTGGATGCGGGTAGCCTGAGTGGTCCGACGATCCGAAATAACCAGCGGCACCCGTGCTGACCATTCCCAGAAACATTGTTTAAACCACATTCCGCGTTCACCCATCATTTCACCATGGTCAGAAGTGAAGACCACCACTGTATTATCGCGTAGTCCCGTTTCTTCTAATTGCTCAAGTAGCTGTCCAAGCTTTTCATCAAGGTAGGAGATCATCGCATAATATGCATGTCTTGCATTCAGCCGGTGATTATTGGTCACACTATGCCGATGCCGGCCATGCGCAAAGAACAGAGCTTTTGACAAATAATCCAATTCTGCAAACGGAACTTCAGGCACAGCTGGCAAATCAATATCATTATGATTGTAGAGGTCCCAATAACGCTGTGAAACATTGAAGGGCGTGTGTGGACTGGTAAACGAAACAACCCCAAAAAAAGGCTTTTTATTGTCTGATCGGGCAAGATCGTAAATTTTACGATATGCTTGATAGGCAACGTCATCATCATAGTCTTCTTGCATTGTACGTACACACGGGCCAGCCTCAACAACACCATTTAGGGCTGTTCCAGATGGTACAAAAGCTGGTCCAGCTGACCAATCAGCGATCCACTGAAAATCAGCTGGGTAGACATCTGTTGTCAGACGCTCCTCAAACCCATGTAACTGATCCGGGCCAATAAAGTGCATCTTGCCACAAAGAAAGGTTTGATAGCCGCTCGCACGCATGAAATGCGCCATCGTTGGCAATGAAGATGCAATCTCATTTGCATTATCGTACACATCAATATCTGGGCTGAGCTGTCCGGTTAGCATCGATGCACGACTCGGAACACATAAGGGGTTATTAGAATAATTATTGGTGAAGACAGCACCCTCGCCAGCAAGGCGATCAAGATTTGGGGTCTTGCAAACCTGATTGCCATAAAGCTGGAGTGCCTGCGCCGCCAACTGATCGGCCATAACTAACAAAATATTTGGTTTGTCACTCATGTGGCAATTGCCTCCGGCACCTCAAAGCCAAAGCGAACAAAGGCTTCGGCAGGTGCATCTAACCGCACCATATTATCAATGATAAGCTGGCGCATTTGTGCAATTTTTTCCGGATTATCAATTGGCGTTTTTTGCCCCGGATCATTCTTTAAGTCAAAAAGCTGTGACTGCTGGTCGGCAAATGACATGCCTTGAACCTCAACCGGCACCCCGTCTTCATCCGTCTTTGGGGGCAGCCGTAGGACCGGCACACCCTTTGTGAAAGAAAATGAAGGATGCAATGTTGCATCTAGTAATTCTGAGATTGAAAAGCGTGTTGTCATTCTGGTTGGCATTAGCGTGTACTCAAATAGATGTTCAGCCGCGCAAACTTCCGGGTAATGAAAGTAACTATACCGCCCATCGCAAACATTCACCGCCGCACCAAAATAACCAAAAATCAGACTGTCACGCTCTTTATCATCTAAAGACAATACCGGCACTAAGGATCTGCCAGTAACATCTTTTGGGATTGCTTGGCCTGACATGTCCAAAACAGTTGGCATAATATCCGCAGTCTGAGTGAGTGCACCTCGCCTCGTACCGCCTTGATGAGCAAAATCGGGATGATAGATCATTAGGGGGATATGGGCTATTTCATCATATACAGGCATTCTGTTTTTTGCCCACCAATCATGTTCACCAAGCAAAAACCCGTGATCAGTTGTCAAAATTAAAGCTGTATCTGACCAAAGATCATGCGTGTCGAAGAAATCGAGCAGCACCCCAAAATATTCGTCTGTCATTGTAACAAGCGCCGCATAATTAGCACGAAGTTCGGCGATTTCTTCCGGCGTTTCAGTAACACGGTCATAAATTGGCCAGTCAAGAATTGGGCCTTCATAATTTGTCGGATAAAGTTCACGAAACCTTGGTGGCGCGTGAAACGGCTCGTGCGGATCAAAACATTCCAGCTGTAATAACCAATTATCCGCCTGATGATTTTTACGGAGAAAATCATCAGCTAATTTAAATAATTGCGGTGCACAATAATCCTCTTCATTTTTCATATATTGACGATTAATCATATAGTTGGTGCGGTGATGCTGAACGGGATGGTGTTGCGATTTTAGCGAATCGAAATCTGGCTCCACCTCAGCTTTCCATCGGTCAATTGCTTGGCCTCGAATCAGTTCCCAGGAAGAAAAGCGTTGATGGTATGTTGCACCACCGTCGGCAAAATAGTGGTGATGGTCCGTAATCAGATGGCTATAGACACCATTTTGTTTCAATAGTTCTGGGAATGAATCATCAAATGGTTCCAGAGGGCCCCAACTGCGATGCAGAAAATGACTGCGGCCAGTGTGGAGGTCACGTCGGGCCGGCATGCAAGGTAGGCTACCAACATAATGATTATCGAAGGTAATCGCACGCTCCTGAAAGCGGGTAAAATTTGGTGTGTGTACAACCTCTGACCCGTAAGGTGCCATCGCATTGCGATTCAGGGAGTCTAAAAGTACAAAAACTATTCTCATGGGATTAAAATTCTATCTAACCAATAAAGATGTGCCACACGCCCAATTAGGCGTGTGGCATGCTGTTTAATTGCCGACACTTTTCGCAAATTCTTCAATGCCGGGCACACCAGCTTCACGATAATAGCGAAGAGCCCCAGGGTGCAGTGGGATAGTAAAGCCATTAATGATGCCTTCTTTGCTGACCTTCTTCCATGCTGGGTGAACTGTAGCCATAAAATCAAGGTTTTCCATAACAGCCTTAGTCGACTGGTAAACAATTTCCTCCGGCACATCCGATTTAATCAATAGAACATTACCAAGCCGGTACGACATAACGTCTTTGGGCTGATCTGCGTAGGTGTTTGCAGGAAGATCACCCTCAGTATAGGCAGCTGAAGATGCACGAATCTTTGCAGATATTTCCCTGGGGATATCCAAAATTCGTACTTTGTGCTGTGACTTTAGTTTGATCACCGGAGGCATTGGCGGCGAACCATTCCAGATCAAAGCATCTAATTGACCATCACCCAACATATTAACCATTGCAGGCAGCTTTACGCGAAAATCCTTAAAATCCTTACCAGGCTCAAGCCCATTGGTCCTCATCAGGAAGTCTGCATCTAGCATTGATGTGCCACCGGGCTGCCCCATACCAACGCGCTTTCCTTTTAAATCGGAAATTGATTTGATATCTGAGTTGTCCATCACAATCACATGCATGATGATTGGCTTAATAGACATCCACCCCATAATTTGTCCTGGCTTCTGACCAGCGTAATCGCCTTCAGCGTGGTGCGCTTCATAAGCTAGCTTTGTGTTTGAAAATCCGGCCTCAACTTTACCATCAAGCATGAGTTGGACATTCGCGACATAGCCCTTCGTCCCCTCAGCAGCAGCTTGCACTCCGTAAACATTTTTATTAACGACATCCGATATACCGGCGGCCCATTGATATGCTGTGTTGCCAACTGGGTTTGAACCAATCGACAAATATGTGTCAGCTTGTGCTTGTGACGCCAGCGCGAGCCCTCCGACCACAGCCAAGCTGGTGAACAGTTTTGAATATTTCATAATTTTCTCCATTTCATATGCTTAAAACCCCATCCAATCACAGATTAATTTTGATTAGACTTAGTAAATTGGCCAATTTTCCAAGCTACCAAGACGGCCAAAATGGCAGCTATTCCCATAAGGTTAAATTTGAGATCAGGCATTAAGACCGCAAGAGCCGCAGCTCCCATGACGAAACGCGAGAACGTTGTTAATTTACCAAACGCATAGCCCTGCAGAACACAAGCAAGCGACAACACTCCAACAACAGCCATCGCGAAAACGCCCAACGTTTCCGCAATGTCCCCCATCCCCAATAATCTTGGCTCAAGAACAAAGAAGTAGGGAAGAAGAAACGCAACAAAACCAAATTTCACCGAAATCATTGCCACCCTCATTGGTGGCTCCCGGCAGATCGCTGCAGCGGCAAATGCGGCAAGAGCAACTGGTGGCGTGATTGAAGACAGCATTGCTGAATAAAATACAAACATGTGTGCAGCCATCAAATCGACACCCATACTAACCAATGCTGGAGCGGTCAATGTTGCCACAAGAATATAAGCCGCAGCTGTAGGCAAACCCATCCCAAGCACCAAAGAGGATGCCATTGTCAGTATCAGTGCAACCAAAAGATTATTTCCAGAGATAGACACTATGAAGGAGCTAAATTTCAAACCCATCCCGGTAAGTGTGACGACACCAATAATTATACCCGCGGTTGCTGTCGCCAGCGCAACAGGTAGAATAGCTTCAGCTGCTGAAACAGCAGCAGCTATCAGCTGACGGGGGTTTAACCGACTTGAATGGCGGAGCAGTGATAATGCTAGCAGGCAAATGATTCCAGCCAACGATGAATACATTACCGAATATCCCGAAATCAGTGTTCCGATAAATACGGGAATTGACAATAGGACATGCCCGCTGTTTCGTAATGATTGCGCAACATCCGGGATATCAATGCTTTCAAGCGGCTTCAGTCCTATTTTAATAGCCTCAAGGTGCACCGACGCAAACACTGCAATATAAAACAATAATGCGGGCAACAACGCTGCCTTGGTGATGTCTAGATAAGGGACCTCCATTATATCAGCCATGAGGAACGCCGCGGCACCCATGATTGGTGGCATTAATTGTCCCCCCGTAGAAGCAACAGCCTCTACCGCACCAGCAACGGCGGGTCGGTATCCACCCCGGCGCATAAGCGGAATACTAATTGTGCCCGTTGTAAGAACATTAGCGACAGCAGTACCAGAGATCATCCCCATCAAACTGCTACCCACAACTGCGGCCTTCGCTGGGCCGCCTCGAGAGTTTCTAGTCATGGACACCGCAATATCCATAAGAACACCACTAGCGCCTGTTTTTTCAAGCAGCGCACCAAGAACAACGATGATAATAACAAAAGTTGAGCTCACACCGAGTGGGGTGCCGTAAATTCCATCAGCGCCAAGATAAACCTGCTCCAGGATCCTTACCATGTCATAACCACGATGAGCTAAAAGTCCCGGGAAATAACGCCCATAAAACGCGTAGACAAGGAAGAATATGGCAAGGCCAACCATCGACCAGCCAATCGTTCTGCGGGTTGCATCAAGAAGCAGAATGATTGCCAAGATAGCGATTGGCATTTCATAGCTAGTAATTGAACCAAACCGTGAAACGACATCTTCATAGAAGAAAAATTGGTAACCCAAAACAGCGCTTCCAAATACGCCCAAACCAAAAAATTTTATTCGGCTCCAACTCAATCCACCAGCGCCATCCAAACCGAACAACCGAATATAAACAAGGCCAATCACAGCAGATATGTGCGCGCCACGTTGGATCATATCAGGAAATACACCGAACATAGCTGTGTAGAGTGAAAACACGACCAGCACAGTGCTCAAAACTGCAAAAGCTATTTTTGGCTTTTCACTCATTTCCACATCCCCAATTTGCTTCATTGTTTCAAATTGGCTCATTGTTCAAGACACCCTTGCTTCTATTGGCGCCTGCACTATCTGATTGAAATTGAAATTGGGAGAATAGACCATATCTGAAAGTGCCAGATAAACCGACGCCATTGACGGCGTTATGATATTTGTTTCACTGCCAAGAACAACGCGGCAATTCAGGTCAAAATGCAAAAGCGTATCCCGAAAAGCACCTGCATAGGCGCTGTGTCGGCCAACCGGCCCGGTAAGGCAAATAGCCTCAGGGTTCATAATCTGTATGGTTGGCAATACATGCTTCGCAAGCGTCGCTCCAGCCTCAGTTAATGCAGAAATGACCTTTTTATCACCCATTTTTTCTGAACCAAGCAATTCTCGGAGCTGTTCATTCTGAGTGCGATACTTGTTGATCGTGTCATAGGAACTGCTTGCCGCACCCAATTTATGGATTACTGCCCATCCTGCTGCCACCGTGTTAAGGCAACCCCTCTTTCCACATGAGCAAAGTTCACCATCTGCCACAGCCAAAACATGGCCGAGATTGCCGCCAAGATTATGGCTGCCACGCAATACCCTGCCTTCACTTACTACCGCACCACCAAGACCTAGCGCGGATCTGATAAGGATCATGTCTTTTGTATCGGCCAGAGCTCCAAAACGTATTTCGGCCAATGCGATACAACGGTTTACATTCTCAACCGTTACATTCTGCCCAAACATATTTTGAAGTTTTGCCTTCAAATTGAAATTTGGCCATCCAAGGTAAGAGGCAAATTCCAAGCTTTGTTCATCCGAAGCAAGATAGCCGGCAACAGAAAAACCAATGCCAAAAAGCCGATCCATGGGAACAGCGTTTCTTTGCAAAACAATGCTAGCCTTCTTATGTATCTGTTTAAGTGTGTGTTCAGGATTTTCGATGTGCGTTGGATCAACATCAATTTCATCAATCACCTCACCACGAATATTAGCCAGCACGATGCTCACACTCGTAGCAATTGCAGTAATGCCGAGAACAAATCCACCTGACCGGTCAATTTGCAAACCAACCCGTTTTCGGCCACGCGCAACGGAGTCACCGGATGAAATAGTTTCCTGCACAATGTTTGCAACAATAAGCTCATTCACAATATTCGTGATCGCAGCGTTACTGACGCCTATCAATGACGCAAGCTCAGTGCGGTCGATCCCTGATTTATCCTGAATCAACCGCATGACACGCGCTCGATTGACCTGCCGCACGCCGTCAGTTCTGGATGTTTCAAAGTATTCAAGCACAGGCACTCAACCAAATTAATTCATTACACCTATTTTATTATTTTACTTAATTAATTATTATGTCAAGATTCATCAGTGCACATATCCGCAAATTATGACTTATGAGGGCTGAAATGCATGCAAAGCCGAACATTGTATTAATTATGACCGATCAGCAGAGGGCTGACACCATTGGTGCCCTCGGCAGCCCATGGATGCAAACCCCAAGTCTGGACCGACTGGTAAATGAAGGAACATCTTTTACTAATTGCTTTGTTACATCACCTGTTTGTGTTTCGTCGCGTGCTAGCATTTTTTTAGGAGGTTATCCGCATACAACAAATGTCTACACAAATTTCGAAACATGGGAGCCAAACTGGGTCAAATGGCTTTCTGATTCTGGATATCACTGTGTAAATATCGGCAAGATGCATATTAATCCCTATGATGCAAAAGGTGGGTTTCACCAACGCTTCTTTGTCGAAAATAAAGACCGCCCACTTTTTCTAGAAGATCATGAGCGCGCAATTTATGATGAATGGGATAAAGCACTAAAAGCACGAAGGCTTGAAAAGCCATCACGATACACACGGGTCAGAGACAATCGTGATGCTTTCCTCAAAAATTTAGGATGCTTCACATGGGAAATCGATGATGACATGCATCCCGATAATTTTGTTGGCAACACGGCAAGCTGGTGGCTAAACGACCGAAAGGCTGAGAGCCCCTTCTTCCTACAAATCGGATTCCCCGGGCCACACCCGCCTTACGATCCTACCGTAGATTTTTTATCAAAATATAAGGATACCGAATTTCCACATCGGGCCGCATCGCAGCGGGAATTGGAAAAGCAGCCCGAAATGCACAAGCAACTGCGACAAAGCATGATTGATTTTAACATTGACAGTGTCGCATGGCGTGAGAGTCTAACTGACGATGATATTCAGCTACTACATCGTTACTATTCAGCAAATGTTTCAATGATCGACTATCAGGTTGGGCAGATTTTGAGCACATTAGAACAGCGGGGATATCTTGATAATACGATAGTTATTTTCTGTTCCGACCACGCTGATGCGCTAGGTGAACATGGCCATATTCAAAAATGGACTATGTATGATTGCGTAACCCGAGTTCCGCTAATTGTCTGGTCGCCAAAAACAGTCAAAATGCAGCATCAATGTGCTGATTTGGTTCAACTGATGGATATTGCTCCCACAATTCTAAACTTTGCCAATATTGAACCCCCTCATAATTGGGAAGCATTGGCATTAAACAAAATGCTGGAAACCGGTTGTTGGGACGACCAGAGGCCGGATCATAAACTCCGTAAATATGTGTATGCTGAGCTTGGCCGCGACCACATTCAGTCCGGCGCCGAATATGTGATTATGCGGCGCGATGAGCACTGGAAGTATGTCATTTATCCCGGAAATGATACTGGCGAATTATATGATATTCAGAATGATCCGCATGAGACTGTAAATCTTTGGAATGATCCCCAGTATCTCGACCAAAGAAAAGAAGCTACCATAGAAATATTATCTTGGTCTAATCTTGGTAATTTTCGGGGCAACCGTCCATTGCCGAAAAAACCCCAAGTTCCGATGAAAATCTGAACAAACCGATAATTAACGAGGACTAGCGTGACACATAAACCAAATATTCTAATCGTTCAGGCCGATCAATTAACCGCGCTATGTCTCACTACGTATGGAAAGCCTTTGGCCCTCACGCCAAACATTGACAAGATTGCAGCGCAAGGCACCGTCTTTGCCAATACATATTGCAATAGTCCTGTTTGTGGACCGTCACGCGCTGGCATGATGACTGGTCGTATACCTTCAAATGTTGGCGTTTTTGACAATGCTGGCGAATTTCTGTCATCCGAGCCAACCTTTGCACATTATCTTCGCGCACTAGGCTATCAGACAACATTATGTGGCAAGATGCATTTCGTTGGGCCAGACCAGCTACATGGTTTTGAGCGCCGGCTCACAACCGACATTTACCCATCTGATTATGGCTGGACGGCTGACTGGTCACAGATTGAAGAACAATACTCACCCTCTCGAATGAGCCTTCATAGCGTTGTTGAAGCAGGTTTATGCGATCGTAGCTTGCAGATTGATTATGATGAACATGTAGGTAACACCGCAAGACAGGAAATCTTTGATCTGGCCCGATCAAGTGACAAACGCCCTTTCTTGCTGCATGTATCCTTCACACATCCTCATAACCCATTTGTCACGACCAAAGAGTTCTGGGATCTCTATGATCATCAGAAAATAGCTATGCCAGAGGTTTCTCACATCCCGTATGAGGAACGTGATCCATGGTCTCAGCGCTATTTTATGACGATCCGGCAAGATGAATTTGATATTACCGACAAGCAATTACGAAGCGCCCGTCATGCCTATTTTGCCATGACCAGCTATTTTGATAAGCTTGTCGGCGACTTGGTAGATGTGCTCAAAACAACCAACCAAATGAATAATACGTATGTCTTTATTATTTCGGATCATGGTGACATGATCGGTGAACGGGGCATGTGGTTCAAATTTAATCCGTTTGAGGGGTCAGTTCGCGTTCCCATGATTGGTATGGGCCCACGGCTGTCGTCCGGCTATGTTGAACCCGCATTAACAACCCTCGCCGATCTCCTGCCAACATTCGTTGATATCGCCACTGATGGTAAGCCTGGCCCTTATGCCGGGCCGATTGATGGGCGTAGCCTTTTTGATCTGCCAGACGCTAATTCCAGCGATGATATCGTCTTTTTTGAATATTGCGGCGAAGGTGTCCATGCTCCGGCACTAATGTGTCGGCAAAAGCATATCAAATATATCTGTTGTGGCGATGATCCAGAAATGATGTTTAACCTTGATGCTGATCCGAACGAGCAGGTTAATCTGGCCGCTGATCCAGAATATGCCACAACCCTTGCAGAAATGCGTGCGTGCATTGGCAATCGCTGGGACGAACCGGATCTAAAACAGCGCGTCATTAATTCCCAAAAAAAACGACTTTTCGTTCAAGACGCAATGAAGCAAGGTATTTTCCCATCGTGGGATTACACACCGCCATTTGATGCATCCAGAGCCTATGTGCGCGGGGCTATTGACCCAAATACAACAGCCACAAAAGCACGCAGACGGTTTCCCTTTGTTCCCACCACCAGCCCGCAAAAACCACGCGGCGGATGACAAAATACAGAGCAAACGAACAATGCGCCGACATAATCCAATTTCTTGAAATTTACACCGGTTAGAAAAATCAGTAACTCATATTGATATGATGCCCAATTCATTGAGTCCGTTTAGTATAATTTGAATAGCAATTGCAGCCAGTAGTATGCCAACCAAGCGAGACATAACAGTTGAAATAGTTAAGTTTATGAATTTCGAGCCCCACGCAGCGAGATAAAGTAATAAAGCGGAAGAAGCTAAA
>Ga0115012_10002202_pt1 | contig 11337 bp, 4 predicted proteins | sample TroAtlMetagenome_FD_88706 | JGI IMG/M metagenome (GOLD analysis project Ga0115012, IMG submission 88706) | Marine eukaryotic phytoplankton communities from Atlantic Ocean - Tropical Atlantic ANT10 Metagenome | ecosystem: Environmental > Aquatic > Marine > Oceanic | place: Tropical Atlantic Ocean...
ACCAGTTTGAGGGGTGGGAGCGCCACTACGTACACTACCACGAGTACGACTACGACTACGACTACGAGCCGCCGAAGCGGTACCCCTCGCACGACTACGACGCCGAGCCGGGGTACGAGGACACCGTCTGGGACGCGTGACCGCCGCGCCGCCGGCTGCCGCTTGCGCGCGCGTGCCAACTGCACGAGAGCGCAAAATGGCCGCGCTCACCGCCACGGTCCGGGCGCGCGTCCTGGAAACGCAGCAGCAGGCGACGCACCAGGAGCTGGAGCTCATCTGCGTCGACAAGGCGCTCAAGCGACGGGTCGAGCGCGTCGAGAGGGTGGCCAAGCAGGGTCCGGCCATGTCCGAGAAGATTGTCAACGCCAGGAAGCGCCAGCTCGAGGCGTCGCTGCCCGACGTGCCGTCCAAGGCGAAGCGGCTCGAGGAGTTTGTCGAGCAGGGCCGAAGCAAGCTGGGCGTTAGGCTGGAGCAGATGGCTGCGCGCGCCGCGACCGAGGTGGAGATCATGACGCGCGAGAAGGCGCGCGTGCAGGTCGAGGTCCGCGACACGCAGTGGTTCGCGGAGAAGGCGAAGCGCGAGTTCGAGACGCTCGCGGGCGTGCTGGCGAAGAATGGCATCCAGGTGGCGCCGCTGCAGGCGCCAAAGTAGCGGCGTGCGTTTTGTGCGCGTGTGTGCGTATGCTGCCGTGCTAGATAACCCACGATCCCCGTCCGCTTAAAAACGAAGATGGAGCTCCCCACACTCGGCGCGCTCGACACCACGCGGCTTCGGCTGCACAAACCCGACGAGCCAACGCCCGAGCCCGAGCCCGAGCCCGAGCCCACCGCCGGCGCGCTGCGCGGGCGGTACTTTCGCAACACGCCCAACCACTACTTTCTCGAGACGGTGCTGCAGCCCCGGGCGCAAAACGAGCGCGAGACGCGTAGGGCGGAAGCGGCGGGGAGGGACGCGGCGGCGCTGTTCATGGACCGGCGCCGCTACCCGGACCCGCCGGCCTTCCCCCCGTGGCTGCCCTGGGACGACGAACAGTGGGCGTCGGCGAGCGCGGCGCTGGTCGAGACGGCGCGAGCGCAGGTTCGGGCGTACGGCGCCGCGTGCGACGCGTACCTCGCGCGGCTGCACCTGGCGACAGTCCCCAATGCCCAAGGAGAGCCGGAGGAGCGGATCGACATCTTCCAAGCCTTTGACGAGCGCGCGCTCAAAGGCGCCATCCGCGACGCAAATCAGGCCGTGCGCGCGCTTTTCGAGGCCGTGCGCCGGTCCCGCATGCCGGCGACGCGGCAGAACGCGCTCGCTTCGGCCGCCGTCGCGGAGGCGGACCGGGACCTGCAGGCGCTCGTAGCAGACGCGCGCCGCGAGTACGAGGTTGGCGAGCAGCTGGCGCAGCGCGTGGCCACCCTCGTGGCCCAGTCGCGCGAACACCGCGCCGCGCAAGCACACGACGCCGCCGTGCGGCGCGAAGAGCTACGGACCATGCCGCGCGCGCGCGCCGCGCGCGTCAACAAGCGCAACGCCGGGATCGACAACACGCGCACCATGAGCGCGAAGACAGAGGGCGAGAAGGCCCAGGCCGACAGACAGGCCTGGAAGCTGCAGACCAAGCGCGTCGGGACGCTGCGCTCCGGGTACGAAAACCCGCTCCCAGCCTTCTTTGCCGACCGCGGCCTCCGTCCGCCCGAGTACGCCTTCGGAGTGGACGTGCTCGACGCGGCGACGGTCGACTCGCTGGACCGGATCGTCGCGCTGCAGCACCGCTCCGCAGTGGCGGCCCAGACGCCGCCGTGGACGCTCCGCGACCTGATCCGAATGCTCATGGAGGCGTACGCCGCCTTGCTCATCGTCGGCGAGCCCATCGAGGTTGCGGCCGACGCAAGTCGCGGGCTCGTTGGTGCCGACGACGGGCCCGCGTACGACCCGGCGACGGCGCCGCCGTCGCCGCGAGAGCGCTACCCCGAGTCGCGGCGCTACGTCGACGTGAGCAATCGCGATCCGCAAGCGCTGATCGCACAGGCAAGAGCGGCGCGGGCGGAGGCGGAGGCGGCGGCGCCCGCGGCGCCCGCGAGCCCGCACAGCCGGCGCGTCTACGGCGGCCCGAAGCCCACCTTTCTGGACCGCGGCCCGCGCCCCTTCAAGCCGTCCGCCGGGCGCACCGGGCCGGCCCGTGGTCCGGGCGCGGCGTCTGCACTAAGAGCGGCGGCGCGCGCCCAGCGGCAGCAGGCCGCGGCGAGCGCCGCCCCGGTCGACCAGGCGACGCGCAGGGCGCAGCTCGTGCTCTTTGAGACGCAGGCCGCGCGCGACAGCGCTGCGTTTGACGAGAGCGCCAGGGCGCTCGTCAATGTCGACGTGCGGCGGAACGAGCTGCAGATGCTCCTCGCACAGCTCGAAGCCACCCTGCCCGAGCCAGGGGTCGTGTTCCGGGCCCAAGGCGCAATGGAGGTCCACAAGGCGGGGGTGGCGGCGGACAAGGCGGACGCGCTTGCGGAGCTGGAGCAGTTCAACTCGAGGCGCGGCCAGCTGCACGCGGCGCTGCTGCGCGCGGGGAGGCAGCTGGTCGACTCGAGGCTGCGGCTCTTGCGGATGCAGACGCTGGACGCGGCCATCGCCCTTGACGGCCGGGACGACACGGCTCAGGGACGTGCCAACCGAAGCGCGATCGACAAGGCCGTCACGGACGCCTTCGCGTCGGAGTGGCGCGTGGTGAAGAGCGCCGAGCCAGTGGTGGACGTCGTAAAGTACGCGCCCGACGGGACGCCGCTCGCGTACTCGAAGCCCTACTTCGAGATCGGGGTCGTCTGGGACCCGAACGTTCGGAATCCGCGGGACGCGGCGGGCGAGGCCACGCCGCCCGGCGCCTACACGTGGAAGCACGAGCCTGTGGACCGGGCGGTGCTCCTGTCGAACATCGACACGCAGCTGCGGAGGCTGCGCAACATGCTCGGCGTGCGCAACGCCGAGGTTCAGGCGCTCGCGCAAAAGGGCGCCGAGATGCAAGCGGGCTCCGACGAGCTCCGCTTGAACGCCCTCGCAATCCAGAAGCTGCGGTCCGGGTACTACCTCAGCTACACGAAGGACGACGACGGGAACCGGATCCCCGACCCAAAGAGCAGGTACGTCAAGGGCGTGTACGAACTGGAGCGCGAGATTGGCGAAAAGGAGACCGATCGCGCGGCCTTTGCGTCGACGCAGGAGCTGTACACCCGGTTGCTGGCGATAGGGTCGGCCCCGAGCACGGCGGCCGAGGTGCGCATGGACCCGCTCTACCACGCGTGGCGCGTGCTGGCGACGTTCACGCGCAAGGGCGACGTGTCCAAGGACGAGGCGGTCGCGCGGGCCCTCGCGAGGAGCTGGGAGAAGCAGCGGAGGGATGCGGATCGGGTGACCGAGAGGCGCGGGGGCTCGGCGTCGGACAAGGCAAAGGCGGCCAAGGCCAACGCAAAGGCGCTGTCGGCGGCGAGTGTGCGCGCAAACAAGGCGCGCGCGGACGCGCTCGAGGTGGTGGACCGCGCGGGCGAACTGGACGCGTTCCGCGAGCGCACGAGCTGGGGGCAGCCGCGATCGGGACAGACGCTCGAGGAGGCGCTGCGCGGGGAGGGGCTACCCCCCGCGCTCCGCGAGCGTCTGGAGCCGTACCGCCGCGCGATGAACCTCGCGCGGGCCGAGCGGGTGTACAAGAACGACCTGCTCTTCACCTCGGACAAGCGCCCAGCGGCGCCGAGTGCGGACCCGGAGCTCAGCGCGCGGCGCTTCGCCGTGGCGCTGGCGCGCGCCACGCGGCGCCTCATCGGCCCGCAGGCGCCGTCGGGGCTGGAGGGGATGTCGGACGACGAAAAGTTCACGCTCGTCGCGCAAGCGGTGCTCGCCGGCGTCGAGGCGATCACGATCCCGGACGACTTCGAACGCGAGCTCGGCGGCGCCGACGGAGTCCTCGCCGAGACCCCCGGCCTGTTCGAGGCGATCGCGTACAACCTCTACCACGCGGACGAGCAGTACCCGTCGGAGCGGCTGGCCGCGCTCGAGACGCTCGTCGAAGGGTTTGTGGACCACCGGCTCAGGCTCGGCGTGCGCGTGCGCGATGATGGCGACGCGCTCGAGCTCGCCAGGGAGGTCGGCGCGGTCGAGAACGACTGGGGCCTCGGCGCGCGGCTGGAGCGCAAACGGGGCGCGGCGGCGCAGAAGGCCAGCGAGGAGGCGAGGGCGCGGGGAGCGACGGCGGCCGAGGCGGCCGCGGCGGGCGCCCAGGCCGCGGCGGAGTACGCGTGGCCGGCGCTGACGGGGCTCTTCGCGCCCTTCGACGTGCAGATGCCCACCGAGGAGGAGGCGCGGCGCAGGTACGTCGACGTCTACAGCTGGGACCTGAGTGAGCTCTTCGACGAGGACGCGTTTGCCTTTTTGAAGACGGCCGGGATCGTGCGCACGTGGGAGCACGAGTTACTGATGCAGCTGCGCTTGGGACAGACCGACGTCCAGAGCACCGCAGTGTCCGAGGGCGCGGTTGCCCTGCGGCAGCAGCACGAGCGCGCGCGCGCGCTCCTCGCCGGCCGGCACGTCTTTGCGAGCTACGCGATTCGCGCGGACGACTACCGCCTCGTGTACGGCACGTACACGGCCGACGACGCCTTCCGTGCGCTCTGGGTCCGGCGTCAGGCGCTGGCCGTCTTGCCGTCGCCGGCGCTCCCGCCGACGGCTCCGGAGGAGCAGACGCAGAGGGAGGAGTACCTCTGGAAGCACCAGCACGCCGACAGCGCGTGGTACCGGCACCTGGTGCGCCTCAAGGACAGGGTCGAGAAGGAACTCGCGGACGCAAAGGCCAAGGAGGCGAACCAAAAGAGGCGCGACAAGGGCGACCCGGCGGCGCCGCCCGTGTCGATCAGGGAGGAGATCGAGGCGCGCTTGAAGGGCCGCTCGCTCAAGGCAAAGCTTGCCGAGGCGGAAGCGAAGCGGCGGGACCATCGGTGCAAGTATATAGTCAAGATGATGCTGACGCGAGCATCGGCGCGTCGGCCGCTCCAGCTCGACAAGCTCACGGACGAGTGCAGAAAGTACCTGGAGAGCGCCCAGTGGGAGCTCCCCGATTACCGCCACACGCTCAGAGAGACCGAAAAGGGGCGGGCGACGCTGGAGCGCTACAGGCTCCTCCGGGAGGCGATCAAGGAGGAGGTGGAGAACGAGAAGCGTCGGCAGGAGTGCTTGCGGATCTTGCGCGACTTTGTGGAGCTCGGCGTGAGCGGCGCGCGCCTGCGCAGCGCCGGCCGGGCCGCCCAGGAGGCCGCCCTCGCCGACACCGGCGAGGGCAACCTCGTCGACCTGCTGCCCGCGGACTGCGCGCAGCTGCTCCAGGACGCGGAGTTCGACAACCGCGAGCAGCTGCTCGCGGCGCTCGAACGGCTCATGGAGCAAAGCCTCGCGCGGCAGAACGCGGCGGCGGCGGCCGAGGTGCGCATCGACGTGGGGCTCCAAGCGGTGGAGGTTGCCGAGGAGAGCGGCGACGCCGAAGAGGTCGAGGACGCCGTCGAGGCGCTGGACGAGCTCGAGCCGGTGCCCGAGGCGGCGATGATGTCGCGCATCGACGAGATCCTGCTCAACGTGGAGCTCACGCGGCGGGAGGCGGGCCGAGGGCAGGCGTGGTGGGAGGCGGAGAACGAGCGCAACCAGGAGGCGGAGGCGCTGCTCGGGCAACGCGAGTGGGAGTTTCAAGAGGCGATCAAGGCCCTGGACGAGGTCCAGAAGGAGCAGCGCTGGGTGCTGCTCAACGAGTACGTGCCGATGAGGCTCGCGCACAAGGACGAGGACCGCGAGAACGCGCGGTGGGGGGTGTCCTACCGCCCGGAGCGCGCGGAGCAGCGGCGGAGCGAGGAGGCGTGGCTAGCCAAGGTGGAGGCGCGCCTGAAGGCGCTGAAGGCGCGCGTCTCCAAGCTGGAGGAGCGGATCGACCTGCTGCGGATGCGGCCCGAAGAGCTGCGCCGCTTTGGCTTCCGCGGGGCCGAGGAGGAGCCGCTCATGGGCGGGCCCTCGTGGCGCACGCCGACCGAGGCGGAGCGCGAGGCGGCCGTCGCGGCGCGCGAGGGCGAGGCGCGCGACGCGTTTGATACGAATCGTCGGGCGGAGGAAATGGATGAGACGTGATAACCGACGACCGACGACCGACGACGCACTCGCGTGTCCGTGTGTCCGCGTGTGGATGTGTGTGTGTGTGCATGTGCGCGTTCTCACTCCGACTCGAGGTAGTCCACGATGCTCCCCTGCGCGCTCGGCCCCGCGTCGCGCCCGAGCCCGCCCGAGCTGGCGTTGCCCATGTAGCAGTTTCCCGTGCAGCGGCACACGCAGGTGAAGCCGAGGTACCGGCAGTGGCACTTGTCCAAGGACTCGAAGCTGGGCAGCACCGGGGACGCCTTTGCGCGCGTGCGGATGCGCGCGCGCAGCACGCGCGCGCCCTGCACGCGCTCGCCGAGCGTGTTGCATGGGTGTGGGTTGCCGTCCCAGCTGACGGACCCAGCCTTCGGTATGACCTTCTTGACCCAGTTTGCGCTCAGCAGACTGTTGAAGAGGCCGATGCGGCGGGGCACGTACGTGTCCGGGTTGGCCACCGGGTCGCAGCGCGCATTCGTCCGCGCGCAGTACTGGCGCATCTCGGTGCGCCACTGGCGACGCGTGTTCTGGGGCACGGCCGTCAGCCGCGAGTTGCGCACGTTGTACGAGTGGCCGAAGTCGATGTTGGGCTCGCCAAAGGCGAGCGGTACGTCGTAAAAGTGGAGCGTGAAGTGGAAGCGCATCCCGCGAAACTCGAGCTGGCGGCCTTCGTCGCCACGGTGGCGCACCTCGATGACAAACGTGGCGCCGAGCGAGTCGGTGTTGGGGTAGACGTCCGAAGACCGCTTGACCGCGAACAGGTTGGCCGGGTGGTCGGACCAGTCGGCGCGCACCCGCTCGTAGACGTGCAGCACGTCGACCTTGAGCACGTAGTCGCGCGAGCAGAGCGCGCGCAGCCACGCACCGACGACGACGTGCGGCGCGCGCGCGGCGCGCTGCGCAATGTGCCGCCGGCGGGCGTCGGGCTCGGTTGGCTCGGCCGAGGCTCGGGCGGAGGCGTCGCCCTGCCAGGGCTCGAGCAGCAGGCCGTGCGAGTTGGTCGACTCGCCCGCGAGCATGTTCTGCAGGATCAGCATCACGTTGATGACCGCGTGGTGGTTGCGCTCGCCCGCGAGCACGTGCTGCCCGAGCAGCGCCCGCTCGGGCGCCTTGCGCACGGGCATCTGCAGCGGCGAGAGCAGCGCGTGCGCGTAGCGGAAGAAGATGCGCAGCGGGCGGAGCAGCGTCTCCGGAGCGTGGGTGAACGCGTGGTAGAGGGAGCGCAGCGTCCGCACGCGCCCCGTGGTGGCGGGCGTGAGCAGCACCGCGCCCCGGGACCACCGGAGGAAGAGCATCGCATTCGGGCAGTGCTCAAAGCCCTCGGGCGGGCCCTCCTCCTCGAACAGGTTGAGGGACGCCCCCCGCCACAGGTAGCCGACGACCTCGTCGCTGCGCAGCTCGAGGACGCAGCGGGCCAGCATCCTCTTGCGCCGGCGGTCCCAGCGCTCGAGGCACATGCGCTTGGTCGAGAGCCGTCGCTCCTTGCCAGCGGCCTCGAGCGCGCCAAACTCGGACTCGTCCAGGCGCAAGATCCCCTGCAGGCTGTGCGGCTTCCACGACGCGCTGCGATTGTCCACCGCGTGCGACCGGCTGCACGGGTTGTTCTGCAGGGTCTCGGCGAGCAGCGGGCAGTCGCGAACCGGCGCTCTGACGTCGCCGACGCAGTAGGAGGACAGGGACTCCACAAACCGTTCGCGGTCCACGGGTGAGATGCCACTCCACACGTCGTCGCTGCGCACGTTGCGAATCTGCATCTCGATGAGATCGCGCGCCGAGCGCGCAATCCGGCGCACGCCCTCGCGCGTGCGCGCCAGCTCGTTGAGGACGTCCGCGGCCTGACGCGTGGCGAGCGGCGGCTTGGACGTCGGAAACACCACCGCCAGAAAGTGGAGGTGCGCGTCGTCCGGCTCGAGCTGGCCGCCGATGCCGCCGCGCGTGGTGCGCGGCGGCGAGGACCCTTCCGAGGAGTCCTGGGAGACCGGGAGCCGCGTCGCCGCCTCGGCGACGCTCATCCGCTCGACGACGATGTGGAGGATGTGCGCGGCACTGGTCCACGGCAGCTCCACCGCGTCCTTGTGGATGGTCACGACCGAGGTGTCTTGCGGGTGCTCCTCCAGGTAGTACTCGCCGACCCAGGGCAGGTCGATGCTGGCCGTGTGCGCGGCGGTGGGGCACTCCCGGCCGCGCGACTGCAGGTCCCAGCTGTACATGACGCCGGAGGGGCAGAGCTTGCAGCGGCAGCCGTAGCCGCTGCCACCGTGGGTCGGGTCGGAGCAGAAGACGCAGTGGCCGCGCAGCATCAGCGCGAGCTGCGCCGGCTTGGTCGGCAGCCAGCGGCACGAGGCCCAGCGGCAGAGGGTGCGCAGCGCGTGGAGGTCGTACGACCGGTCGGTCAGGTGGTGCCGCACGTCGATCTCGCTTTCGTCCGTGCGCGCCGAGACGTGGTAGACGAGCTCGTCGACCGCACAGCTCTGGGCGACCGCGTCGTCCGAGAGGTCCATGACCGGGTACGCTTTCGGGTCGGGCGCGAGTGCGTTTGGATCCACGGCCACCAAGTGGTCGGCCACCGCTTCGAGGTGCTCCGCCATCCGACAGATCCACGCCACGAGCCGGATCTTGATGTTGCGCACCACAAAGCGCAGCCCCGCGCGCGCCTCGCGTCGCGCGGTGGTGTTGACGCGCATCATTCGGCCCAGCGTCTCGAGGCTGAGCACGGCGCCGTCGCGCAGGCTCGTGCGCTGCGCGACGGCCGTGGCGCGCCGATCGTACGCGACGCGAGCATCGGGCGCGCCCTGCCACGGGGGCCTCGGGTCCTCGCTGAGGCTCACCGGCGACTGGGCCGGCCGCGCGCCGCCGTGCCGGTGGTGCTCCCGACCTCGCGCCAGTCGCTCGTCGCACGACGCAATGTTGAACGCGAGCGACTGGACGAGCACGCGCCAGATGTCCGCGCAGTCCATGACGGACATGGCGAGCGCGTCGGGCAGCTCGCCGCGTCGCTCCTTGCGCGCGCGCCGCTCCGCGTGCACGGGGCCGAGGCACCGCGTCCTGGTGTGGCGCGCCAGGTGGCCGCGCGGGTCGGGGTGCAGCCGGTTGCTGCGGCACATGTCGGGGCGCGGGGCGCGGAAGCGGCTTGCACGAGCGGGGGGGCGCAAGCGGCAGTCGGCGAAGAGGTGCGGCGCGCGGCCGAGCCAACTGCACGAAGAAACACGCACCCACACACTGCCACACACGCTAGCGCGGTCCTCGCGCTCAGAGGTCGTCCTCGTCGTCCGAGGGCTGCTTGCGCGCCTCCTCGAGCTCCTTCATCTCGGCGAGCGCCTCGGCGCGGCGCGCGGCGAGCTTCTGCGTGCGCGTGCGCCGGTCGTCCTCTTCGTACTCGGCGTCCGAGTCGTACAGCGGGTCCTCGATCTCGTTGTCCGCGGCGTAGCGCGCGTCGGCGGCCTGCACGTCCGCGGGCTCGTCGCGCTCCTGCCGCTTGCGCTTGAGCTCGCCCGTGGCGTAGGTGTCGTTGTCCTCGGCGATGGCCTCCCCGACCAGGACGCCCGCGTGCGCGGCGGCCTCGCGCGGCCGCGCCCGGGGCGCGCTGGCGGCGCCGGTGTGCACGACGAGCGCCGTCTGCGCGGCGCGCTTCCGCTCGGCGCGGTCGAGCGCCAGACGCGCGAGCGCGCGGCGGTAGGCCTCGGCGTCGTTGCGCCTGGGCACCCCGACGAGCTCCTTGAGCGCCGCCGGCGTGAGCCCGTGGTTGTCGATGTGCGCGTACCAGCCGCCGCACTCGGCGTGGGCCGGCTCGTCGAAGAAGCCGCACATGGCCGAGAGCGAGGGCACGGCGCTCTCCAAGGAGTCCGGAGCGGGCGTGGGCTCGTCTTGGTGGCGCCCGAAGACGCTCCGGCTCTTGGGGAGCGGGTCGATTACCGTGCGCACGACCATCGAGATCTCGGGCGTCAGGTGCGGCCGCGAACCGGCCATGGTAAACCGGACCGGGTGCAGCTGGAATCTGGCCACGCTGCGCTGCCACCCCGTGGGCGACGGGTACGGGTCCGGGTTGTAGCCGCCCCAGTCGTCGACGGGCGGCAGGCTCCGATTGTAGCGCGACGCCACGCCCTCGACCTCCTGGTGCGGGCCCAGGTCGGAGAGGTACTTTGGGAGCTCGATGCAAATCCGTCGCTGCGTGTGCACCCGGCCGCCCGGGTCGCGCATCGGCGTCCCCACGACCTGGTCGAAGAGGGCCAGGTTGTTCTCGTAGTCGGCGTTGTTGCCGCAGATGTTGAGCACGAGCTCCCTGATGTCGAGCACGTGCTGGACGAGCCGCTTGCGGTGTGGCCAGATCACCGAGAGGGGGTGAAGCGGGTTGTAGGTGGGCGGTCGCGGCTGCTCGTTGGTCGCGAGGCTGTAGCGATTGAGGTCCCAGTTGCAGGTGTGCATGTGCCCGGGGAACGAGGCGTGCTCGTCGTTGACGAAGAGCGCGTGGAGGCGCCCCGTCGCGGGCTGGCGCGCGAGGAGCAGCCCGCTGTACGGCATCGTCAAGCTCCGGTAGTAGACGCCGCCCGTGGCGTAGGAGCGCCGGTGGTTGCGCATGACGACCGTCGGGAGCCGACGCTCGCCGATGCGCGTGCAGTGGACGATCGCGTCGAAGCCGGGCGCGGGCAAGTCGGCCGACGCGGCGCGAAAGGCGCGGTTGACGCGCCGGTTGCGCGCGTCGGCGACGAGCCCGGGGATGGTGACGCGGCCGCGGCGGTCGAGGCGGACCGCCTTGACGACGAGGTGCAGCAGCTCCTGGGGCAGCGCGGCGAAGGACATTGCGGGGGCGAGTGGCGACGCAGAGTGCGGTCTGACTTCCTCCGAGCGTGGGCGGGGCGCTAGCGGCAGCCGGCGGAGGCGCGCGGCGCGCGGGGCGCTTCGTGCAGTCGCAGTTCAGTAGAGTCAACTACTTGATTCGTACTCGATTCGTACGCGATTCGTACGCGATTCGTATGCGAGTGTATGCGCAAATGTGCGCCGCGTAGTTTCCGCGTACGAAGGCCCGTGGCACTTTGCAGCAAAACAATAATAGAGTGATAACCAGCGGAACTTAGGGAGGGCTAGCTAGCGGACGTTGGCTGTCTACCACTCTATTATGGTTTTGCTGCAAAGTGCCACGGGCCTTCGTACGCGGAAACTACGCGGCGCACATTTGCGCATACACTCGCATACGAATCGAGTACGAATCG